>Ga0209196_1000174_pt1 | contig 52713 bp, 44 predicted proteins | sample COGITO_mtgs_1105_5_FD_184801 | JGI IMG/M metagenome (GOLD analysis project Ga0209196, IMG submission 184801) | Pelagic marine microbial communities from North Sea - COGITO_mtgs_110509 (SPAdes) (version 2) | ecosystem: Environmental > Aquatic > Marine > Epipelagic ... | reverse complement strand
GAACACAGGTAAGGGTGAAAGGGTGCGGTAAGAGCGCACCGCGCTACTGGTAACAGTAGTGGCAAGGTAAACCCCACTCGGAGCAAGACCAAATAGGTTCCCGTATGGCGCGACCCGCGTTGGGAACGGGTAGGTTGCTTGAGGCAAATGGCGACATTTGTCCCAGATGAATGACTGTCCACGACAGAACCCGGCTTATCGGTCAACTCACCTAATTTCCTTATCCTGCCTGCTTATACGGGATATTCTTTTTAGATATATAAAATCTAACAAATAGTTCAAATTATTCTTAAAAACCACTAAAGCTAGAAGTTACATTAACTTCTAGCTTTACGTTTATGTTTTATATTGCTAATTATTTAGCCCCTTTAGCAACACTCTGTAGAAACTCAGTATATTGTCGGAACTTACTGATTTTACTCACTTTTTTAGCCCTGATCGACGCTTGACTTTGATACCGCCTGCCAATAGTGTACACATATGGGTAATAGTGGTAAAAAGTGGCGAATTTAGACCACGATAACGAGAGAAAGGGTGAAAAGTGTTTAAAGGTAGTGATCCAATCAATATGGACACCAAGGGCCGGATGGCAATTCCGACCCGCTACCGCGCCCTGCTCGATGAAATATGCCGTGGTGACCTGGTAATTACCATCGATATGAAGTCTACCTGCCTAACCCTCTCACCGCTCCCTGAATGGAAGAAATTTGAAGAGAAAGTTGCCGCTCTGCCGGCGATGGATGATCTTGGCGAAATGCTCAGCCGCTTTGTTGTGGGTCAGGCCAAGGATCTCCAGGTCGATGGCAGTGGGCGAGTTCTTATTCCACCGGAATTGCGCGGCTATGCGCAGCTTGAGAAAAAGCTGGTTCTGGTCGGTCGTACACAGCGTTTGGAAATCTGGTCTGAAGAAAACTGGAACGCCGAGCGCGAGAAATCTCAGGAAACTTATCGGAGCATGCTTCTCGATCGCGAGAACATGTCGGATGCTTTAAAGAATCTCTCTTGGTAGGTGCCTGTGAATAACATTGAAAAGCCAGAGCACACCACAGTTTTACTGCATGAGGCTGTCGACGCTCTGGTTATTGATCCAGACGGTTTTTATGTCGACGGCACCTTTGGTCGCGGCGGCCACACAGCTGAGTTGCTTTCAAGGCTATCGGAAAAAGGTCGAGTGCTGGCAATCGATAAAGACCCTCAGGCGATTGAAGCCGGCCGCGAGCGGTTTGCCGACGATAAAAGATTGACGATTGTGCATGGCTCGTTTGCCGATATGGGCGATTGGTTGGAAGGTAGAGAGATCACTGGTGTATTGGTCGATCTCGGTGTCTCCTCCCCGCAGCTCGATCAGGCGGAGCGCGGCTTTAGTTTTATGCGTGATGGACCACTGGATATGAGAATGGACACCAGCTCTGGATTATCAGCAGCGGATTGGATTGCCAGTGCGGCGGAAGCGGATATTGCCCAGGTGATCAAAGAGTACGGCGAAGAGCGCTTTGCCCGCCGTATGGCATCAGCAGTGGTTCGCGAGCGCGCAGTTGCGCCAATTACCAGAACCGTGCAACTGGCGAAGATTTTGGCCGATGCGCACCCGGCATGGGAGCGCGGCCGACATCCAGCCACTAAAGCATTTCAGGCGATTCGAATTTTTATCAATCGCGAGTTGGATGATCTGAGTGCGCTGTTGGGTCAGGTTATAGATTTATTGCAGGTGGGTGGGCGACTGGTCGTGATCAGTTTCCACTCTCTGGAAGATCGCAAAGTAAAACGTTTTATTCGCGATCAAGAGCGCGGCATTCAATTGCCAAAAAACCTGCCGGTTCGGGATGTCGACCGCGGTGTGCGTTTGAAAAAAATTGGCAAGGCAATAAAGCCGCAAGGCTCTGAGGTAGATGGCAATGTGCGCTCGCGCAGCGCAGTGATGCGTATCGCAGAGCGTGTGGCATGAGTGCTCCACTGCGTGTAGGCGTACTTTGGATGTTGGTGCTTAGCAGTGCGTTGGCGGTGGCCTTTGTCAGCCATGTTTGTAGACAGAAGTATGACCAGTTGACTGCTCTTGAGCGGGAGAAGAATCAATTACAGGTTGCTTACGGTAAATATTTACTTGAACAAAGCGCCTGGGGATCACTGCAGCGGATAGAAACTATGGCTAAGGACAGTCTGAAAATGCACGGTCCGCAGCCCCAAGAAATTATGATGGTGAAGCAATAACAGTGGCCAAGAAAACGGTAAAACATGTTATTCCGCGCTGGCGTTACTACCTTGTAATGTTGATCCTGGCCTCACTGCCGGTGCTGGTTGCTGTCAAAATTGCCCAGTTACAAATTATGCCCAGCGAAGAGCATGGTCGCGATTTTCTGCAGCATCAGGGCGATGCTCGCTCGATTCGTAAAGAAGAAATTCCCGCTCACCGCGGTTTAATTACCGATAGAAATGGCGAGCCACTGGCAATCAGTACGCCTGTCACCACTTTGAGTGTTGATCCGCAGATCATTCAAAAAAGCGCCTCTCCGGCAGATATAGAGAAGCTTGCCGCTGCCCTGGGTATACCCTTTTCGCAGTTGCAGAGTCGTTTAAATCGCTATCGCAATAAAGATTTTATGTATCTTGCACGGCAGCTGCCAACGCCGGAAGCTGAGCGTATTTTAGATCTGCGTATCCCCGGTGTTGATGGTCGTCAGGAATACAAACGCTTTTATCCTGCAGGAGAGGTAACTGCGCAGTTAGTAGGTTTTACCGATATCAATGACAGTGGTCAGGAGGGCATGGAGCTTGCCTACAATGCTGTTCTAACCGGTGAGTCGGGTTCTAAAAAAGTGGTTAAGGATCTTGCTGGTCGGGTGATTAAGGATATTGCCCTGATTAAGCCGGCCAGTCCCGGTAACAGTTTGAAATTGAGTATCGATCTGCGTGTGCAGTATGCCGCTTACCGCGCCTTAAAGGCCGCGGTGCAAAAGCATCAGGCGAAATCGGGCTCAGTGGTTGTACTCGATGTGCTGACCGGTGAAGTCTTGGCGATGGCCAACCAGCCCTCGTTTAATCCCAATGATCGCTCTAACCTGCGCCCCGAATCTATTCGCAATCGCGCGGTGACCGATATTATGGAGCCGGGCTCCACGGTGAAGCCTTTCACTGTGCTAGCGGCACTTGAGAGTGGCAAGTTTGAGCCCGAGTCGGTAATTAATACCAGCCCAGGCTATTTAAAGGTTTCCTACAAAACATTTGTTGATTACCGCGACTACGGTCAGCTGGATATGGCTGGCATTCTGACTAAATCAAGCCAGGTGGGTACCACCAAGATTGCCCTGGCGTTAGATCCAGATACAACTCGTGAGCTCTTTGAACGCATGGGTTTTGGTGAGGTTATCGGCAGCGGCTTTCCAGCAGAGACGGCCGGCAGTCTTCCCGCCTACCGCAAATGGGATCCAGTTACCCAGGCAACCTTTGCTTTTGGTCATGGCTTGAGTGCCTCTTCCCTGCAGCTGGCCAGGGCCTATTCGATTCTGGCCAATAATGGCGCCCGCCAGGAAGTCAGTATGACCGCCATAGAGTCGGCACCGGAATCTATTCAGGTAGTCGATTCGCAATTGGTAAAAAGCGTTCGCGCAATGCTCGAAACCGCCGTTGGCGATACCGGAACCGGCAAGCGCGCTATGATTGATGGCTATTCAGTAGGCGGCAAGACTGGCACTGTGCACAAGGTTAAGGCTGGTGGCGGTGGCTACGACTCTCACCGTTATATGTCGGTATTTGCCGGTCTCTCGCCGGTAGAAAATCCGCGTCTGGTAACAGTTGTGGTGATTGATGAGCCCCGCGATGGTGACTATTTTGGCGGCCTGGTGGCGGCACCGGTATTTTCTGAAGTCACCGGCAATGCACTGCGTCTACTGCAGGTGACTCCGGATAATATGGATGTAAATCGCAATATCGCCAGTGTAAAAGCAGTGATGGCGAAGCGGGGGAATCCATGATGGTTCTGTCTCAATCCCCTGCGATCACCGCTGTCGAACTGCTCGGTGACTTTATTGATATCAATAGCTGTCCGTCCGTCTGCATTACCGGCTTGGCCCTCGATAGCCGACTGGTTGTGGCTGGGGATCTGTTTATCGCGGTAGAGGGTACCCAGACCGATGGTGCGCAATATATTGCCCAGGCGGTAGATAAGGGTGCTGTGGCGGTTTTAATCGAGCAGGCTGCAGTCGCTCCTGAATGCGCTGTGCCAGTAATTGCCGTGTCGCAGCTAAGCGAATATGTCTCGGATATTGCTGGGGTCTTTTATGGTCAGCCTTCTAAGCATATGCCGATTACAGCGATTACCGGAACCAATGGTAAGACTACCTGCTCGCAGCTGTTGGCCCAGTTGTTTGAGCTGCTCGAAGAGCCTGCCGGCTTTATTGGGACTTTAGGTTACGGGCTAAGCGGTTCAGAGATAGATAAAAAGGCAACAGACACAGGATTAACCACCCCAGATGCTATTTCTGTACAGCGGATTCTCGCAGAACTGAAAGATGCCGGTGCCAAACGTATTGCCATGGAAGTTTCCTCCCACAGTCTGGTCCAGCGTCGGATAGCTGGGTTACAAATAGATACTGCGGTGTTTAGCAATCTGACCCGCGACCATCTCGACTATCACGGTGATCTCAACAGCTATGCCGCAGCCAAGGCGCGACTATTTGCTATGGCCGGCCTTAAAAATGCAGTGATTAACTTGGATGACAATATTGGTCGTCTGATACTGGCAAATCTGGATTCACTGGTAAATGGCATCAGCTACAGCGTTGAAAATCACAGCGCCGATATTCACTGCGACCGTATTTCGATCGGCGCTTCAGGTATAGATGCCGAAATTGTTACCCCTTGGGGCCGAGGCCGTTTGCAGTCATCGCTGCTGGGTAAGTTTAATCTCGCCAACCTGTTGGCGGTGATTGGTGCCGCTGGTATGCAGGGCTTTGCCCTAGATAAGATTCTTCAGGCTGCGGCTGCATTGACCGCGGTTGCCGGACGTATGGAGCTGATTGATACCAGTACCCGCCCGGCAGTAGTGATTGATTATGCCCATACGCCAGATGCCCTGGAAAAAGCCTTGCAGGCGCTGCGCCGTCACTGTCAGGGCGAGCTCTGGGTTGTGTTTGGCTGTGGTGGTGATCGCGATATCGGCAAGCGTGCCGAGATGGGTAAAGTCGCCGACCACCGCGCCGATAAAATTATTGTTACCAGCGACAATCCGCGCAGCGAGTCGCCACAGCAAATTATTGACCAGGTTCTTCTGGGCATCAGCCGTGATGTATCTGCGGTTGTGGATCGCAGGGATGCAATCCGCACAGCTATAGGCAATGCCCAGCCCGATGATGTGATTCTGATCGCCGGCAAGGGCCATGAGGATTATCAGATTCTCGGTGCCGATCGACTACCGTTTAGTGATCAGGCTGAAGCTCGGCTGGCACTGCGTGATCGTGAAGGGGGTGAGCAATGATCAGTGCTTTACGTCTGACCGATGCCGCTGTGCGATTTGGCGGGACTCTTTATAACGGGCCGTCTCATTTGCTCTCTAATGGAAACTCTAATAAAGAGCCTATAGATACTGAATTTAACTCAGTGTCCATTGATAGCCGCAAAACTGCCCAGGGCGATCTATTTGTTGCTCTGGTAGGCGAGCGCCTCGATGCCCATAACTATCTCAATCAGGTTGCCGATAAGGCCGGCGCAGCGGTGGTTTCCAAGCTCGACAAACAGCTGCCATTAGCCCAGTGGGTGGTTGAAGATACCACTGTCGCTCTGGGCCAGTTGGCACAGCTGCAGCGCGAGAAGTTTACCGGCACAGTGGTTGCAGTAACCGGCAGCACCGGCAAAACCTCGGTTAAAGAATTAATTGCCTCGATTCTCGGCCAGCTTGGCTCTGTGCATTTCACTCAGGGAAATTTCAATAACCATATTGGTGTGCCCCTAACCCTGTTGTCCATGGAGACTGATGCCGACTTTGCAGTGATTGAGATGGGTGCCAGTGGCGGTGGAGAAATTGGTTATCTGTGCGCTATTGCCAAACCGCATATTGCCCTGATTAACAATGTTCAGCTGGCCCATATTGAAGGCTTTGGCAGCATTGAAGGTGTTGCCGCAGCTAAGGGTGAAATCTACAGCGGACTCCAAGAGTCGGGAACAGCAGTTCTAAATATTGATCAAACCTGGGCCGATCAATGGCGTGAACTGATTGGCGGCAGGGACTTGATCACTTTTTCTGTCGATAACCCAGAGGCCGATATCAGTGCAACAAATATAGAGGTTCTGGATAACGGCTGTTGCCAGTTTAGCTTGCAGACCAATATGGGAAATCAGTTGGTCAGTCTATCAATTCCCGGTCGTCATTCAGTGGCAAACGCGCTGGCTGCAACAGCCTGCGCAGTTGCCGCTGGCGCCAATCTTAAGCAGATCGTGACTGGCCTTGAGTTGGCAGTTTCTCCGGCACGTCGCCTTCAGATAAAAACCCTGCCAAGCGGTGCAGTGGTTATTGATGATAGTTACAACGCCAGCCCCTCGTCGATGCGCGCTGCTATAGATGTGCTCGCTGCTAGTGCTGGTCGAAAGATTTTGGTCCTCGGTGATATGGCTGAGTTGGGTGCAGATAAAGAAGAACTCCACCGGCAGGTTGGCGATTACGCCAAAAATGCAGGCGTAGATAAGCTCTACACCCTGGGCCATTTGAGTGCCCTGACCAGTCAAGCATTCGGCGGCGGAGAGCATTTTGAAGATTTTGATGCATTAAAAGAATCTCTTTGTAGAGAGATTTTTGTTGGCAGTGATAAGCGCAGCGATCTGTGTATTTTGGTCAAGGGATCGCGCAGTTCTCAAATGGATTTGGTAGTGGATATGTTATTGGCGGAGAAATCCTAATGTTGTTATGGCTTGCTGATTATTTAAGTCAATTTTATAGCCCCTTCTCGGTGGTTAAGTACCTCACATTGCGCGGCATTTTTGCCGTAATCACAGCACTGACTATCTGTTGGGTGTTGGGGCCACGAGTTATTCGGCTGCTCAATGACTTGCAGATGGGTCAGGCAATCCGCAGTGACGGTCCCCAGAGTCACCTCAGTAAAGCCGGCACCCCAACCATGGGTGGCGCGCTGATTCTGGTGGCGATATTTATCAGCACATTGCTCTGGGCAAATCTTGAAAACACCTATGTCTGGGTAGTGCTTGGGGTCACCTTTGGTTTTGGTCTGATCGGTTGGGTGGATGATTACCGCAAGGTTGTGCATAAAAATCCCCGCGGACTTCCGGCGCGTTGGAAGTATTTCTGGCAGTCGATCTGTGGTCTGGCGGCAGCTGTATTTTTGTTTGCCAATGCCGCATCGCCCGCAGAGTTGGAGCTGATTGTACCGTTCTTTAAAAATGTAGCCTTCAATCTCGGGCCGTTTTATATCCTCTTTACCTATTTCGTTATTGTCGGTACCAGCAATGCGGTCAACCTTACCGATGGTCTCGATGGTCTGGCGATTCTGCCAACAGTACTAGTCGGCGGTGCGCTGGGTTTGATGGCCTACCTGACCGGTAACTTCCAGTTTGCCTCATACCTGCATATTCCCTATATCAGCGGTGCCGGCGAACTGCTTATTTTCACCGCCGCCCTCTGTGGCGCTGGTCTTGGTTTTCTGTGGTTTAACACCTATCCCGCCATGGTCTTTATGGGCGATGTGGGTTCCCTGGCCCTGGGTGCAGCGCTGGGTGTGATTGCCGTGATTATCCGCCAGGAAATTGTTCTCGCTGTGATGGGTGGCGTATTTGTGATTGAAACAGTTTCAGTGATCTTGCAGGTCGCCTCTTTCAAGCTGACCGGCAAGCGTATTTTCCGTATGGCGCCACTGCACCATCACTATGAATTAAAAGGTTGGCCGGAGCCGCGCGTGATTGTGCGCTTCTGGATTATTACCGTTGTGCTGGTTCTGGTTGGACTAGCCACATTAAAACTTAGATAAACAGTTCTAATAAAGAGCTTAGATAAATAAAAAAGTAGAGATATTGAATAAAATGATGACAGATTTAATCGCAACTAACCGCAATACAGCTATCGTTGGCATGGGTGCCACCGGTCTGTCTGCGGCGCGATTTTTGTCGTCGATCGGAAAGTCATTTGTCTTTGCCGACAGTCGCACTGAGCCGCCGCGCCTCTCCGAAGTGCGCGAGCAATATCCAGATGTGTCCATGGTGCTCGGGCCATTTACTGAAGATCTGCTGTTGGGCTTTGATCGCGTTGTGGTCAGCCCCGGTGTCTCACTCGAAGAGCCGGCACTGGTTGCCGCCCGCGAGCGCGGTGTTAAGTTGATTGGTGATGTTGAGCTGTTTCTTGAGCAGGCTGCGGCACCGGTGATTCTGATAACTGGCTCCAATGGCAAGAGTACGGTAACCACTTTGCTCGGCAAGATGGCTGAGGCCTGTGGGCTAAGTGTCGGTGTTGGCGGCAATCTTGGTACGCCGATGCTCGATCTGCTCGACGAACGTCACCAGCTTTACGTTATCGAACTATCAAGCTTCCAGCTTGAGCTAGTGACAGATACCCGTGGCGCGATTGCCGGACTGCTGAATATAAGCCCAGACCATATGGATCGCTATGCCGGTCTGCAGCAATACCACGCCGCCAAACATCGAATTTTCCTCGGTGCCAGCACCGTGATTAATAACCGTCAGGATCCGTTGACCAATCCGTTGCTATCGACCAGCGTCAAGCAGAGCAGCTTCGGTTTAAATAAGCCGGATCTGGGTAGCTTTGGCCTGATCCAGGAAGGTGGCCTGCAGTGGTTGGCTTGTGGCCTGGATCCGCTGATGCCAGTTGCCGATATGGCGATTAAAGGAACTCATAATACCGCTAATGCCCTCGCGGCCTTAGCGCTAGGGCAGGCGGCGGGTCTCGATATGACGGCTATGCTGAAAACCCTGAAAATCTATAAAGGCCTGGCCCATCGCTGTGAGCATATAGCTACTGTCGATCAGGTTATGTATATCGATGACTCCAAAGGCACCAATGTTGGCGCTACCGTCGCGGCATTAAATGGCTTTGGGGATAAGGATCGAGCCAACTTAATTTTGATTGCTGGCGGGCAGGGCAAGGGGCAGGATTTTGCCAAGCTGAAAAAGCCGGTTGCGCAGTTTGTAAAACTGGTTGCACTGTACGGCGAAGATGCCGCAAATATAGCCGCTGAGCTGCAAGGCAGCAGTCAAATAGAGCAGTTTGATTCCCTGGAAAGTGCCGTGGCAAAAGCTGCTGCCAGTGCCCAGTCAGGGGATATAGTTCTGCTCTCACCCGCCTGTGCCAGCTTTGATATGTTCTCTGGTTTTGAGCAGCGCGGCCGCTGTTTCCAGAGCGCAGTAAAGGCGGTGGCTGCATGAATATAACCATGCCGTTTAATTATTCCGCGATCACGCGACCTGCATGGCATATAGATATGCCCTTGTTGCTCTCGGTGTTGGCGCTGCTATCCATCGGTCTGGTGATGGTTGCCTCGGCATCCTTTAGCTATGCCGAGCACAATTATGGCAACGAATTTTTCTTTGTTAAGCGCCATTTGATCTATCTGGTGATTGCTGGCGGCGCCATGGGCTTTACCTTCTTGATGCCACCAACAGCCTGGTCTAACTACAGCAGACTGTGGATGTTACTGGCGATTCTGCTGCTGTTATTGGTGCTGGTGCCGGGTATTGGCCGCGAAGTTAATGGCAGTCGTCGCTGGTTGTCCCTCGGTGGTATGACCCTTCAAGTCTCTGAACTTGCCAAGGTCGCCACGGTGGTTTTCCTCGCCAACTACTTTGATAAGCGCCGTGAGAATTTTGGTGATGACTGGCGCGATTGGGCCAAGCCTATGGTTGTTCTGGCAGTGCCTCTAGTACTGCTTTTATTAGAGCCCGACTTTGGTTCAACGGTTGTTCTCGCCGCCACCTTTATGGTGATGCTGTTTTTAACCGGAACAAAATTCTGGCACTACTTTCTGATGATGTTAGTCGGTGTAGCGCTGATTTATTTTGTTGCCGAAGCGGCTCCCTACCGGGTTGCTCGACTCAGTACATTCCTCGATCCCTGGTCCCATCGCTTTGATTCCGGTTACCAGTTGACCCAGTCGTTGATCGCTTTTGGTCGCGGTGAGTGGTTTGGTGTTGGGCTCGGCCAGTCGGTGCAAAAGATGCTCTATTTGCCTGAAGCCCACACCGATTTTGTATTTGCCATCTTCGCCGAAGAATTTGGCTTTGTCGGGGTTATCTGCCTGCTCGGTCTGTACAGCCTATTAGTGATGAGAATTTTCCAGCTCGGTAAGCGCGCCGTGGCTCAGGAATATTGGTATGGCGCCTTCTTGCTGATTGGCTTTGGTCTACTAATCAGCGGCCAGACCTTTATTAATCTCGGTGTTAATGCCGGTCTGCTACCAACCAAAGGGCTGACATTGCCCTTTGTTAGCTATGGCGGCAGTAGTTTATTGGTCACCTGCGGCATGGTCGGCATGATGTTGCGTATCGGCCATGAGATGCATGCAGATACCCAGGTAATCAGGAGGGTCAGCCGTGGACGTTAATAAGTTGCCCTGCAAAGTAATGATTATGGCCGGTGGAACCGGCGGCCATGTATTCCCTGCCTTAGCTGTTGCTGAAGAGTTGCGCGCTGCAGATGTCGGCGTCTCCTGGTTGGGCACCAGAGCGGGTATCGAAGCGGAATTGGTGCCATCCAATGGCTTTAAGCTCAACTATCTGGATATCGAGGGCATCCGCGGTCGCGGTCTGCTCGCGCTACTAAAAGCGCCGTTACTGCTGTGGCGCTCCATTCGCCAGTCGCTCTCTGTGTTGACTGAATATCAGCCTCAGGTAGTTCTGGGTATGGGTGGTTTTGCCTCTGGTCCAGGTGCGGTCGCGGCACGCCTAAAAGGCATTCCAATTATTATCCACGAACAGAACTCAGTTGCTGGTACCACCAATCGCATTGCTGCCTGTATAGCGCGCCGCGTGATGCAGGGTTTCCCTGATGTGTTTAAGCGCGGCGAATGGTGTGGCAACCCGGTGCGACCGGCGATTGCCAATATAAGTTCACCGCATAAGCGCTTTGCCGAGAGAACTGGCCCGGTCAATCTTTTGGTTCTGGGTGGCAGTCGCGGTGCGCTAGCGATCAATAAAATACTCCCGGAAGCACTGGCATTGATTGATCCGAAAATACGCCCGCAGGTTATGCACCAGACCGGTGTGTTGCACTGTGAGCAGACCGAAGCGCTTTACAAAGCCGCTGGTATTGAAGCGCAGGTTGTCCCGTTTATCGACAAGATGGACGAGGCCTATAGCTGGGCCGATTTTGCTATCTGTCGCGCCGGTGCGCTGACCGTAGCCGAGCTGACCTGTGCCGGTTTGGGCTCAATACTGATTCCTTTTCCCTATGCCATTGATGATCACCAGACGGTTAATGGCAAGCTATTGGTTGAGCAGGGCTCAGCGACAATGATTCAACAAAAAGAGCTTACTGCAGAAATGTTAGCCGAAGAAATTACCCAGCTGTGCAACAGTCGCAGTCGACTGTTGGAGATGGCCATGCGCGCACGCGAACTGGCTAAAACCGGTGCCGCCTCGCGGGTTGCCAAGGTTTGTATGGAGGTGGGTTGTGAGCAATAGCGCTGACTTTCAGCCCCCGGAAATGCGCCGTATCCGTCGTATTCACTTTGTCGGTATTGGCGGCAGTGGTATGTGTGGTATTGCCGAAGTACTGCTCAATCAGGGCTACGAAATCTCCGGTTCAGACCTTAACCGCGGCCACAGTATCAAGCGTCTTACCGACGCCGGTGCAACCGTGTTTATCGGCCATCGCGAAGAAAATATTCAGGGTGCTCATGTGGTGGTTAAGTCCTCTGCAGTAACCCTGGAAAATACCGAAATTGCCGCGGCGAGAGAGCAGGGTATTCCCGTGGTGCGACGGGCTGAAATGCTTGCTGAACTGATGCGCTACCGACATGGTATTGCCATTGCCGGCACCCATGGCAAAACCACTACCACCAGTTTGATTACGGCAATTTTTGCCGAAGATGGCCGCGATCCAACCTTTGTGGTTGGCGGTCGTGTTAACAGCGTTGGCACCAATGCCAAACTCGGCGGCAGTCGCTATCTGGTTGCCGAGGCCGATGAGAGCGATGCCTCATTCCTGCATCTGCAGCCGATGGTGGCCGTGGTTACCAATATCGAAGCTGATCATATGGAAACCTATGATTTTGACTTTAACCGGCTGACCAAAACCTATATCGAGTTTTTACATAACCTGCCGTTCTATGGACTGGCGGTGATGTGTATCGACGACCAGGTTATCCGCGATCTGCTGGTCGATGTAGCGCGTCCAACGTTGACCTACGGCTTTAGTGAAGATGCTGCCTACCGCATTAAAGAGATGCGCGTTGAGCAGAATCGCAGCCACTTTGTGATCGAGCGTCCGGATGGTCTGGCACCCTTAAGTATCAGTTTAAATATCCCTGGTCAGCATAATGCATTAAATGCTGCGGCCGCTATTGCCGTTGCCAGTGATGAAGGCATTTCCGATCAGGCGATTATTGACGGATTAAACAGTTTCGGTGGTGTTGGCCGGCGCTTTGAAATTTACGGCGAATACCCGGTTGCCGGAAATGGACAGGCGATGTTAGTTGATGACTACGGTCATCATCCCACCGAAATTAAAGCCACGGTCGATGCCGTGCGCGCCGGTTGGCCCGACAGACGTCTGGTCATGATTTTCCAGCCCCATCGCTATACCCGAACCCGCGATCTCTACGAAGATTTCGTCAAGGTACTGGCCGAAGTCGATGTGTTGATTGTGCTGGATGTCTACGCCGCCGGTGAAGAGCCAATCGCCGGTGCCGGCAGCAAGAATCTCTGCGGCAGTATTCGCCAGCGCAGTGCCCTGGACCCGATTTATATCGAGACTATTGAAGAAGTACCGGCACTGCTCAATGAGCTGGTGCAGAACAATGATCTGGTGATTACCCAGGGTGCGGGCAGTGTAAATAAATTAGTCGCGCTTTTAGCCGATGGTGGCCTGGGTCAGGCTGCTACTCCCAAGACCGATCAGGAGGCCTCATGAATCAAGCAATGATTGAAAAGTTTGGTCGCGTCGGTCTGCTTTACGGCGGCACCTCCTCAGAGCGTGAAGTCTCGCTGATGAGTGGCGAAGCAGTTTATCAAGCACTGCAAAATCTCGGTGTTGATGTGGTGGCTATAGATGCCGGTGAAAACCTTCTGCAAGACTTGCCGGGCTACCAATTGGATCGCGTATTTATCGCCTTGCACGGTGTTGGCGGTGAGGACGGAACCCTGCAGGGCGCGCTGGAATACCTCAATCTGCCCTATACCGGCAGCGGCGTTCTCGCTTCGGCTTTGGCGATGGATAAGTTGCGCTGCAAGCAGATGTGGCAGGGCATGGGTTTACCAACGACGGATTTTGCCTTGTTGGATGCCGATTCCGATTGGGCAGCAATCCTCGAACGCCTGGGTGGCTCAGTGATGGTTAAGCCAGCCTCTGAAGGTTCCAGTATTGGTATGAGCCGCGCCGCAAGCGCAGATGAGTTAAAGCAGGCCTGGCGAGATGCAGCGGCAATCGATAGCGATGGGCCGGTGGCGGTTATTGCCGAGCCATTACTGCCGGGGCCTGAATATACAGTTGCTATTTTAGATGGCCAATTGCTGCCGTCGATACGCATTGAGTCCAATGCGGAATTTTATGATTACCAGGCTAAGTACTTCTCTAATGAGACCCAGTATTTATGTCCCAGCGAACTCTCAGTGCAGCGTGAGCAGGAGCTGCAGCAGCTCTGTTTGATGGCCTTTGAATCCGTTGGCTGTCGTGGCTGGGGTCGGGTCGATGTGATGGTTGACGGGCAGGGCAACTACCAGTTGTTGGAAGTGAATACGGTTCCGGGAATGACCAGCCACAGTCTGGTACCAATGGCCGCTAAAGCCGCCGGTTTAAGTTTTGATCAGCTGGTCGAAAAAGTGCTCGAGGTGTCTCTCTGATGGCTACCCAGAATCGTCGCGGCGCTAATCGCAAAGGACAGCCGCCAGTAGACAATAACAGCAGCAATGCTTACGCAGGTGCTTTTAGTAAGCTGTCGACGCTGGTTTTGTGCGCTGTTCTGGCCCTGGTGATTTACGGCATGGGTCTGCTCTACAAGCAGATCGATAAGCCCCTGACCAATGTGATGATCGGTGGCAACTTTACGTTTTTAGAAACTGCCGAGCTCTCCGAGCTGGTGGTCAGGGAAATCGATGGTGGCTTCTTAAGTGTTGACCTGGGCCATCTTGGCGAAGTGCTTCGCGAGCACCCCTGGGTTGATGAAGTCAATGTGCGCCGCGAGTGGCCATCGATACTCAAAGTTGAAGTGATCGAGGAAGTGCCGATTGCCCGCTGGGGCGAAAAGGGCTTTCTCAATCGACTGGGTGAAGAGCTGTTAATTGAAAACAACAGTCATCTCGGTGCACTGCCAGTGTTGCGTGCAGATTTTGGCAGCTCCCGGGAGATGATGGAGAACTATCAGCTGATGGCTGAACTGCTGATACCCACCGGACTAAAGATCGCCGAACTCAAGCGCGACAACCTGGGTGTCTGGTTTATTGATACCGCTACCGGTGTGCGACTGGTGATTGGTCGTGACCAGGTCGGTGAAAAGATGAGACGTTTTAGCATGGTGTGGGCCGCAGGCCTCAGCCAGCAGTTGAAGCATATTGAAAGCATAGATTTACGTTATCCCAATGGGCTTGCCGTGGCATGGAAAGACGGTGCATTGATCGGTGCGTGGCAGGACAAGCAAATGAGTAATCGACAGGAGATAGTAGCCGCTGTTCAGGCATAACAGAGCGTTGCTGAGGAAAAATTATGGCTAGTGAAAATGAAGAAAACATGATCGTCGGATTGGATATTGGTACCTCCAAAATCGTCGCCATCGTCGGCTCGGTTGGCCCGCGGGGAGAGCTGGAGATTATCGGCACAGGTCTGTATCCATCTTCAGGTCTCAAGAAAGGGGTGGTGGTCAATATTGAAGCCACGGTTAACTCGATTCAGCGCGCCATTGAAGAAGCTGAACTGATGGCCGGCTGTTCAATTCACTCGGTGTATGCGGGTATTGCCGGCAGCCATATTCGCAGCCTTAACTCCCACGGTATTGTCGCGATTCGCGACCGTGAAGTGCAGGACTTGGATGTGGATAGAGTAATTGATGCGGCTAGAGCCGTAGCCATTCCCGCAGACCAGGAAATTCTTCATGTGCTGCCCCAGGAATTTATTATCGACGACCAGGAAGGTGTTCACGAGCCGATCGGTATGTCCGGTGTGCGTCTTGAAGCCAAGGTTCACCTGGTGACCTGCGCCGCCAACGCCGCGCAGAATATTAAAAAATGTATTCGTCGCTGTGGTCTGGATGTCGACGACATTATTCTCGAGCAGCTGGCTTCCAGCCACGCGGTGCTCACAGAAGACGAGAAGCAGCTCGGTGTTGCACTGGTCGATATTGGTGGCGGCACCTCGGATATCGCCATCTTTACCGAGGGGGCGATTCGCTATACCGGGGTAATACCTATCGCCGGCGACCAGGTGACTAATGATATCGCCATGGCACTGCGAACACCGACACCTCATGCGGAAGACCTAAAAGTTAAATATGCCTGTGCACTGGCCAAATTGGCACGTCCGGAAGAGACGGTCAAGGTTCCCAGTGTTGGCGATCGCGAAGCGCGAGACCTGTCTCGACAGTCTCTGGCTGAAGTGGTGGAGCCGCGCTATGACGAGCTCTTTACCCTGATTCAGGCAGAGCTGCGACGCAGTGGTTTTGAAGAGTTAATCGCCGCTGGTGTGGTACTCACCGGTGGCACGTCGAAGATGGAAGGTGTGGTTGAACTGGCTGAGGAGATATTCCATATGCCCGTGCGTATTGGCACACCGGTCAACGTCAAGGGACTGTCAGATATTGTCAATAATCCAATCTACTCAACGGGAGTTGGATTGTTACATTTTGGTGCTCAGGCGCAGCGTAAGGAAAGTGCTGGAGAATCAGGTAAAAACTCGAGTACTGGCTTTTTTGAAAAGATGAAAGGCTGGTTTCAGGGTGGTTTGTAATAGTCATCAATAATGATGGCTGTTGTTTTTAATTGAGAGGCGCAACTAAGGGGAAACCTATGTTTGAAATAGTAGAGAGCATTCCAAAGAATGCAGATATTAAAGTAATTGGAGTCGGCGGCGGCGGCGGTAACGCAGTTCGTCATATGATCGAGAGCAGTATCGATGGTGTGCAGTTTATCTGTGCCAACACCGATGCCCAGTCGTTAGGTGATCTGGATACAGCGACCATCCTGCAGTTGGGTGGAACCCTGACGAAAGGTCTGGGTGCTGGAGCCAACCCGGAAATCGGCCGTCAGGCTGCGCTGGAAGACAAAGAGCGTATTGCCCAGGCAATTGAAGGTGCCGATATGGTATTTATCACTGCCGGTATGGGTGGTGGCACCGGAACTGGTGCTGCACCAGTGATCGCCGAAGTGGCCAAAGATATGGGTATTCTCACCGTCGGTGTAGTGACGCGCCCATTTGCCTTTGAAGGCCGCAAGCGTATGGATATTGCCAACCAGGGTATCGCCCAGCTCAAAGAGCGCGTCGATTCACTGATTATCGTACCCAACGAAAAGCTCTTGCAGGTACTCGGCAAAGAGATGACCGTGATCAACGCCTTTAAGCAAGCTAATAATGTGCTTTACGGTGCGGTTCAGGGTATTGCTGATCTGATCCTTCTCGAAGGTCTGATCAATGTCGATTTCGCCGATGTTCGCACGGTTATGTCTGAAATGGGCATGGCAATGATGGGTACTGGTGAAGCCTCTGGCGTAGATCGCGCGATTGTCGCTGCGGAAAGCGCTATCAAGTGCCCACTGCTCGAAGATATCAACCTGCAGGGTGCCAAAGGTATTCTGGTTAATATCACCAGTGGTTACGACCTCACTCTGGGTGAGTTCGAAGATGTGGGTAATATTATCCGCGACTTCTCCGATGAAGATGCCACCGTGATTGTCGGCAGTGTATTTGATCCGGAATTAACCGATCAGCTGCGTGTCACTGTGGTTGCTACCGGCTTGAAAGAGCCCGGTGAAAAAACTGTACCTATGAGTGTTGTGGTTGATAATCCTCCGCGCACAGCGCGCGGTGAAGTGGATTACGGCAGTCTCGCCAAGCCCACGGTAACACGACGTGTTCAGGGCTCAGCTCAGTCAGCTGCGCGACAGATGGATCTACATACAGATCCAGAGCTCGATTATCTGGATGTTCCAGCGTTTTTGCGTAAGCAAGCAGACTAGATAAGAGTCCCCTCTATTGCCTTCGCCTCAGATTTAAAATCTTGGTGATAGAGGGGCTTGTCTGTTAATATCCCGACCTTTGGCTAACCTAAAAGTCTAAGAGAGTTCGGGTATGATTAAGCAACGCACGTTAAAAAACGTTATACGTGCCACTGGCGTGGGTCTCCACACCGGTGAAAAAGTCTATCTAACTCTCCATCCCGCTGAACCTGATAGCGGCATCGTATTTCGTCGTACAGACCTAGATCCCGTGGTAGAAATCGCCGCCAAAGCTGAAAATGTTGGTGACACAACCCTGTCTACCACATTGATGAATGGCGATGTTCGAGTCTCCACCGTAGAGCACCTGCTCTCCGCTTTTGCCGGTCTCGGTATCGATAATGTGATTGTCGATGTCTCGGCACCGGAAATCCCGATTATGGACGGCAGTGCCGGCCCATTTGTGTTTTTACTGCAGTCTGCCGGTATCCGCGAGCAGGACGCCGCCAAGAAATTTATCCGCATCAAGCGCGATGTCACCATCAAACAAGACGATAAAGTCGCCACTTTTAAGCCCTTTGACGGCTTTAAGGTCAACTTTGTTATCGACTTTGATCACCCGGTGTTTAAGCATCATGCGGTCAAAGCCAGTATTGATTTCTCCACTACCTCGTTTGTCAAAGAAGTCAGCCGTGCCAGAACCTTTGGTTTTATGCACGAGTTTGAATATCTGCGCTCAGTGGGCCTGGCCCGCGGCGGCAGCTTTGAGAACGCCATTGTCGTCGATGAATTCCAGATTTTGAATGAAGATGGCCTGCGTTACGAAGACGAATTCGTCAAGCACAAGATTCTCGATGCTATCGGCGACCTCTACCTGTTGGGCAATAGCCTGATTGGTGAATTTAATGCACACAAGTCCGGTCATGGGCTGAATAACGCCTCGGTGCGCGCCCTGATCGCCGATACCGATGCCTGGGAAATGGTTACTTTTGAAGATAACCCCCAGGATGTGCCTATCAACTATATGGCCGCGAGTTAAATCCTGACGTGAAGATTATCCTTATCAGCAATCGGGCCGACAAAGCCCGCACCCTGATGCTCAATAGCTGGGCAAAAGGGCTGCTGTCTGTGTTGTTGCTGGGTATTCCCGTGGCAGCCGGCACCATGATGGGCGTTAAGATCGCCGATGGTCGCTGGGAGCTGTTATTTGAAAACAGCGTCAACGAAATGCAACATGAGATTGCCGTTCAGCAATCCGAAGTCGACGCCGGCCGCACCCAGGCGAATAATACCCTCACAGCCATGACCCTCAAGTTGGCAGAGATGCGTGCCCGTCTTGTTCGCCTCGATGCCCTCGGCGAGCATCTTACCCAGATAGCCAGTCTTGAAGACGGCGAATTCGATTTCACCTCTACCCCCGGCCTAGGTGGCCCGGAAGAGCCAGCGCTCTTTTCACAGACAGACCAACTGTCGGCGCAGAATGAGCTTGCAGCGGTGTTCTCCAAGCTCGACAGTCAGCTGAAAAGCCGTGAATCACAGCTGCAGATCCTCACCTCGATGATGTCAGACAACCTGCTTGAAAAAGAGCATAGGATTGCCGGCAGACCGATTCTTAAAGGCTGGATGTCCTCCAAATACGGTATGCGCACAGACCCGTTCCACGGTGATCAGCGCTGGCACGGTGGTGTCGACTTTGCTGGAAAAGATGGATCAGCCGTGGTTGCCGTTGCCTCAGGTGTCGTCACCTGGTCTGGTGTGCGCAGCGGCTATGGCAACCTGGTTGAATTAAGTCATAGCGATGGCTATGTCACCCGCTATGGCCATAACGAGAAAAACCTTGTTGAACTGGGTACCGTGGTAAAAAAGGGCCAGCAGATTGCCCGCATGGGCAGTTCAGGCCGCTCCACCGGCCCCCATGTTCACTTTGAAGTCTTCAAAAATGGTCGCACTGTCGATCCGACAAGCTATATTCACAAAACCCACCGCTGAATATCCCCGAGCTTTATCCGCGCCTAAGTTTTAGCGCATCCTGTTTTGTAAAAGTTGTTGTAAAATCAGCGCGATAAACTGTCAACAAAACACCAATAACCTTTAATTCTCGTTATTTATTTATGGAAAAATGTCATGTTTGCCAACCTGGTTAAAAAAGTTTTCGGTACAAAAAATGCGCGTGAAGTGCGAAAACTTCAGAAAACTGTCAATAAAATCAATGCATTGGAAGCTGGTCTCGGTGAATTAAACGATGCTGACCTCAAGGCGGAAACGGGTCGCCTACGCCAGCAGTTAGCCGAGGGCAAAACCCTAGATGAGTTATTACCTGAAGCCTTTGCGGTTGTCCGCGAGACAGCCCGCCGGGTGATGGGAATGCGTCATTTCGACGTACAGATGATCGGTGGTCTCACATTGCATCAGGGCCGAATTGCCGAGATGCGTACCGGTGAGGGTAAAACCCTGGTGGCAACCCTGGCCGCCTATCTCAATGCACTGCCTGAAGAGGGCGTGCATGTTATTACCGTCAATGACTATCTCGCCCGCCGCGACGCCCAGTGGATGGGGCCGCTATACCGAGCGCTGGGACTCTCTGTGGGTATTATTCAGTCCTTTCAAGGGCCGGATGCCGCCAATTCCTTTTTGATTAGTGACTCCGACGAGCCGCAACCCTGTAGCCGCCGCGAAGCCTATGCTGCGGATATCACTTACGGCACCAACAATGAATTTGGCTTTGACTATCTGCGCGACAATATGGCCCTGCGACTGACAGATAAGTCACAGCGCGGTCTGAGCTTTGCGATTATCGATGAGGTTGACTCGATCCTTATCGATGAAGCGCGTACGCCACTGGTTATCTCTGGCGCCGCCCAAGACAGCTCTTCCCTCTATCGCAGTATTAATAAGCTTATTCAGAAACTTGAGGCGGGCACTAATCAAGAGCCGTTGAGTGAAGATGCTGCTGAGCAAGATCCCGGTGACTTTACAGTCGATGAAAAAAGCCGTCAGGTAGAGCTTACCGAAGAGGGCTTCCAGAAGATCGAAGATATATTGATTGCTGAGGGCCTGCTGCAGCCAGAAGAGAGTCTCTATCAGGCAACTAACCTGGGTCTGCTGCACCATGTGCACTCAGCGTTGCGCGCCCACCACCTGTTCCAGAAAGACGTTGAATATATAGTTCAGGGCGGTCAGGCCGTGTTAATTGATGAGCACACCGGGCGGACCATGGCCGGCCGTCGTCTCTCCGAAGGCCTGCACCAGGCGATTGAAGCCAAAGAGGGGCTGGAGATTCAGCAAGAGAGCCAGACATTGGCCTCAACCACCTTCCAGAACTACTTCCGACTCTACGGCAAACTCGCCGGTATGACCGGAACTGCCGATACTGAAGCCTTTGAATTCCAGCAGATCTACGGCCTGCAGGTAATGGTAATTCCGACCAATGTTGAGGTGATGCGCAAGGATCTCAACGATCTGGTATTCCTGACCCAGGAAGAAAAATTTAATGCCGTCATTGAAGATATAGGTGAAGTCACCAGTTCCGGCGCGCCAGTACTGGTCGGCACAGCCTCGGTGGAAACCTCCGAACTGCTCTCCAATATGCTCAATAGTGCAGGCGTAAAACACAATGTTCTCAACGCCAAGCAGCACGAGCGCGAGGCCAATATTATTGTTGAAGCCGGTCGCCCAGGTGCGGTGACCATCGCCACCAATATGGCCGGTCGCGGTACCGATATTGTTCTCGGCGGCAACCTCGAAGCAGAGATTAAAGCGCTGGATAACCCCAGTGAAACACAGCTGGATGCCTTAAAAGCGGACTGGCAAGAGCGCCAAAAGACCGTCCTCGAGGCTGGTGGACTGCATATTATTGCCACCGAACGTCATGAATCACGACGTATCGACAACCAGCTGCGCGGTCGCTCCGGTCGCCAGGGTGACCCCGGTGTGTCGCGTTTTTACCTGTCCTTGGAAGATCCACTCATGCGCTTATTTGCCTCTGATCGGATGAAAAATATGATGCGCTCTATGGGTATGGAACAGGGTGAGTCCATTGAACACCGCATGGTCACCAATGCCATCGTCAAAGCCCAGCGCAAGGTCGAAGGGCGCAACTTTGATATCCGTAAGCATCTGCTGGAATACGATGATGTCGCCAATGACCAGCGTCAGGTGGTCTATGAGCAGCGCAACTATCTGCTCGAAGATGAAGATATCTCCAATATTATTACCAGCGTTCGCGAGGACGTGGTCAGCCAGGCCATCGACAGCCATATACCGCCAATGAGTCTTGAAGAGCAGTGGGATGTCGAAGGGCTGGAAAAAACTCTAGCGACAGATTTTGCCGTGCAGTTACCAATCGCTAACTGGCTCGAGGAAGACAGTCGACTGGATGAAGAGGCATTGCGTCAGCGCATCGTTGAGCTGGTACAAACTGACTATGAAACCCGCTATGCCCATGTCGGCCAGCAGATGCGCGAAGTCGAGCGCCAGATCATGCTGCAGATGCTCGACAATCAGTGGAAAGATCATCTGGCCAATATGGATCAGCTGCGTCAGGGTATTGGACTGCGCGCCTACGCTCAAAAGAATCCCAAGCAGGAATACAAGCGTGAATCTTTTGAGATGTTTGAAGATTTACTCAACAATATTAAAGTTGAAACCGTACGCTTCCTAAGTCATATTCAGGTGGCCAGCGAAGAGGATATGCAAAAGCTCGAAGAGCAGCGTCGCCGCGAGCAGGAAGGCCGTGAATATCAGCATGCAGCGACTGAAAGTCTTACCCAGGAGGGCTCAGGTGAAGCCCCTCGCGAGAACCAGCCGCAGACCCAAAAGCCAATGCAGCGTCAGGGTCCCAAGGTCGGTCGCAACGATCCCTGTCCCTGTGGTTCAGGTAAGAAATTTAAACAGTGTCACGGCAAGATTTAACCGAAAGATTTAATCCATTTGTAAGGAATAGGTATGGCCACAGGCAGCGGAAAATTTCCACAGATGCATCCAGTCCCAGGGTTTAGATTGGGGACTGCCTGCGCCGGTATAAAAACACCGGGGCGCAAAGATCTTGTGGTCATGGAACTGAGTGAATCGGCCTCCGTCGCCGCGGTTTTTACCCAGAATGCATTCTGTGCAGCACCGGTAACAGTCGCCAAACAGCATCTTGAGTCTGCAACGCCACGCTACTTGCTGATTAATACCGGCAATGCCAATGCCGGAACCGGTGAGACTGGTCTTGCCGATGCTCAGCAGAGCTGTGAAGTGCTCGCGGAGTTACAGTCACAGTTATCAACCAAAGCATTGCCAACAAAAGTACTGCCGTTTTCGACTGGGGTGATTGGTGAGCCACTGCCAATGGATAAATTATTAGCCGGTATCCCCCATGCAGTTAAAGCCCTGGATGAAAATGGCTGGGCAGATGCCGCCGAAGGTATTTTAACCACGGATACCCGCCCCAAAGGTGCCAGCCTGCAGTTCAGTATAGAGGGCAGTGCAGATCTGCTGACCATTACCGGTATCACCAAAGGTTCCGGCATGATCAAGCCGAATATGGCCACCATGCTCGGCTTTGTCGCCAGCGATGCGCAGATCGATGCGGAATTGTTACATCGCGCACTGCATCTGGTGACCAACAAATCCTTTAACCGTATCACTGTCGACAGTGATACATCGACCAATGATGCCGTCGTTCTCGCCGCCACAGGTGCCAGCGGCGTGGTTATTGATGAGAGCAACTTCGATCAGTTTGTCGTCCAGCTCGAAAAAGTCTTTATTGAACTGGCCCAGTCAATTATTCGCGACGGTGAAGGCGCCAGTAAATTTGTCAGCGTAGTGGTGGACAGCGCAGTAGATTCCGCGGAAGCGGTCAAAGTCGCCTACTGTATTGCCGAGTCGCCACTGGTTAAAACCGCACTGGCAGCTTCGGATGCCAACTGGGGAAGAATTTTAGCCGCCATAGGTCGCGCCGGTGTCGATAACCTCGATGTCAGCAAGGTCTCTATTTGTCTTAACGGCGTCTTGATTGTCGAGATGGGTGGTCGCGCCGCCAGTTATAGCGAACAGGCCGGTGAGCAGGCGATGGCAGCGGAAGATATTACTATTCAGGTCTCTTTGAATCGCGGCACAGCTACTGAGACCGTCTGGACCACCGACCTGACCTATGAATATGTGCGCATTAACGCTGAATACCGTACTTAACTTTATACATAGTGACGGGCATTGAAATGAAACGTATTCATGTAGTTGCCGCCGTTATAGTGAATCCTGAGCAACAGCAAATCTTTATCTCCCGCCGCGCCGATCACCTGCATCAGGGTGGCTTCTGGGAATTTCCCGGCGGCAAAGTTGAAACTGGTGAAACGCCGCAGTCTGCTCTGGCTCGAGAGCTTTTTGAAGAGCTGGATATTCGCGTTGAAAGCGCTGAACCCTATATGCAGGTCGAGCATGATTATCCCGACAAGCAGGTGTTTCTGGATATCTGGCAGGTGAATGGTTTTACTGGCACTGCGCGCGGTAAGGAAGGGCAGGAATGTCGCTGGGTTGGTTTGCAGGAGCTGTTGACTGAAGAGCCTGAGCGGTTATTTTATTTTCCGGCAGCCAATCAGCCGATTTTGCAGCGCCTCGCTGCATACGGTATTAACTCTTAGCCACTTTTTAAAAGCTATTTTTCCAACAGCTATTTTTCTAGAAGCTACTTTTCCAACAGCTTGGGGTCAATAAGCCCAGCCTGCAATAACTCAGCGCTCAGTTGCTCCGGATCCATCAGCTCTGGATCGACAATCGCCGAGCCGGAAATCGCAAAACTCTCCTGAGCCCAGCCACCAAAATCGATCTGCTTGCAGCGGTCGCTACAAAAAGGTCGAAAGGGAAATTTATCCGTCCACTGTACTTTGGTTTTACAGGTTGGACAGTCAACTGTGGTTATGCCGCTCATATTAAATTTCCTTGCTTTTGGCCGCAGCCAAACTTAAAAACTGATGGTGTAGATCCGCCACTCGACTTGTCACTGTCTCCAGAGGTTGAGAATTATCAAAGACAGTATCAGCCCTAGATAATTTTTCCTGGCGCGGCATCTGGTTGTCGATTATACGCTGAATTTGATCGGCAAGATTTCTATCTCTGGCGCAGGCACGCTCTATTTGTAGCTCCTCGGGGATATCGACCAGCACAACTGTATCCGCAAGTTGATGCTGGTCGGTTTCGAAAAGCAGGGGTGACTCGAGAATCACGTAAGGGCCAGTAGTGTTTTCTAACTGCGTGATAATCCACTGGCGAATCAGCGGGTGCAGAAGAGATTCCAGCCAGACTTTTTGCTCTGGGTCGGAAAAGACTATAGAGCGCAGAGCAGCGCGATCGAGACTGCCATCCCCTTGCAGAATCTCTGCACCAAAGTGCTGGCGAATGGATTCCAGGGCTGGCATACCGGGTTCAACAACCGCGCGGGATGCCTGATCTGCATCTACAGTATCAATACCCAACTGGCGAAAGGCCTCGGCAACAGTGCTTTTGCCGCTGCCGATACCGCCGGTTAAACCAATAATTGGTGTAGCTGATACGTTCAAACTGACTCGCTTAAAATTCTCAATAAATGATTTACTAAAAACTAAACAGGCTTAAATAAGCCTCGAGAATCTTATCACCCCAGATCAGGGCAATCCAACCGGCCATCGCGAGAAACGGCCCAAAAGCAATGGGAACCTGGCGGTCTTTGGCTTTGCTGAGTACGCCAACGATACCCACCAGAGCACCGACAAAGGTTGAGAGAACAATAATCAGTGGTAGCACCTGCCAACCCATCCAGGCACCGAGCGCCGCCAGCAGCTTAAAGTCGCCGTAGCCCATACCCTCCTTGCCCGTCACCAGTTTAAATATCCAGAACACAGACCACAGCGATAGATAACCGGCGAGTGCGCCGATAACCGCTTCATTGATGGGTACAAAGGTACCGCTTAGGTTGGCAAACAAACCCAGCCATAACAGCGGTAAGGTAATCTGGTCTGGCAGTAACTGGTCGTGGTAGTCAATGCCGGTTAAGGCAATCAGAATCCAGGTAAACAGCAGGCAGTAGGCGGTGAACAGTGACAGGCCAAATTGATAGACAATAAATGCCGTCGCCAGCCCGCAGATTAGTTCTACCAGTGGGTATTGGATTGAAATAGCAGTTGAACAGGCTGTGCATTTGCCGCGCAAAAACACATAGCTAATCACTGGAATATTGTGCCAGGGCTTAATCGGTACACCGCAAGAGGGGCAGCGTGAAGCGGGCATAACCAGAGAGATATTTTCCGAGGGTTCCGATGGCAGGCCTAAAAAGTCTTCCGACTCGCGACGCCAATTATTTTTCAGCTGTTCTGGAAAGCGCAGGATAACCACATTGAGAAAGCTGCCGATAATCAGACCAAAGGGCAGGGCCGCCAGTGCCAGTGCGTAGGGGGATAAGCCGGTATCTAAAAACATAAGTTATTCGCAGTTTGGGCGCTGGTTTGACCGGCACCGGTTATAGGGTTCAACAGCACCCAATTATGTGTTGAATGGCAGATAATGTCATCCCACCAGTTACCGAGATCTCTCACTGCGTTCGAGATGACAAAAAAAACCAGCGTCATCCCGACAGAGCGAAGCGACGAGGGACCTCCTGCAGATTTCTCCCTTCGATAGAAATAACAAGATTTTATCTTAAACCACATTACCCAACTGGAATATCGGCAGATACATCGCAATCAAAAGACCGCCAACCAGAACACCCAGCACCGCCATAATCATCGGCTCCAAAAGACTGGTCAGGTTATCCACGGAGTTATCCACCAGCTCCTCATAATGAGTTGCCGCCTTTTCCAGCATCTCATCCAGTGCGCCAGACTCCTCACCAATAGCCGCCATCTGCTGCAGTAAAATCGGAAACATCCCACTGGACTTGATCGCCTGCTGCAGCTGAATACCTGTAGTCACATCATCGCGAACCCGCAAGATCGCATCGTGATAAAGGGCATTGCCGGCAGCCCCGGCCACAGATTCAAGAGCGTCGACTATGGGAACACCAGCGGCAAAGGTCGTCGCCAGAGTGCGGGCAAAGCGCGCCACCACGGCATCGTAGATAATACCGCCAACGATCGGCACCTTGAGGATGTATTTATCCACCCCATAGGCAAACTTTTTCGATCTAAAGCGCGCCTCTTTAAAGCCATAAATGGCCACAGCGATAATCACCAGAATAAACATCCATGAACTCTGCAGAGACTCGGACAGACCCAGCACAAAAAGTGTAAAGGCCGGCAGATCAGCACCGAAACTACTAAAAGTCTCGGCAAATACCGGCACCACTTTAATTAACAGAATCGCCGTGACAATAATCGCTACCACCATTACCGCGATCGGGTAGGTCATAGCCTTTTTGATTTTGGCCTTGAGCTGCTCGGTCTTCTCTTTATAGGTTGCCACCCGATCGAGCATAGTCTCCAGGGCACCGGCAGTTTCACCGGAATCCACCAGACTGCAAAATAGATCATCGAAGTTGCGCGGACTCTTGCGCAGGGCATTGGCAAAACCACCACCGGCGGCAACATCATCGCGAATCTGAAAAATTAGCTCCTTCATGGTTTCATTGTCGACACCGTCGGCAACAATATCAAAGGACTGCACCAGGGGAACACCGGCTTTCATCATAGTTGCCAGCTGCCGGGTAAACAGGGCGATATCCGCGGGGGTAATTTTCTTTCTGCTACTAAATAGCGGCTTGGGTTTCTTTTTTAGGGATGTTGAAATAATCCCCTGCTTGCGCAACTGACCCTTGGCTAAGGTTAAATTATCAGCACGCAACTCACCCTCAACTTTTTCACCTTTGCGGTTTTTGCCCTTGTAAACGAACAACTGGCTATCGGCGACTGTGGCCATGAAATCTTCCTTCCTTTGATCAGAGCTATTTCTTGTAGCTGGTTAGTCTTTGGTAATTCGATTAGCTTCTTCAATACTAATTAGACCAAGAGCGGCCTTACGTAAAGCCGATACACGCAATGGCTGGAATCCCTCCTTGACCGCCGCATCGAGAATATCCAGAGAACTGCCACCCTCCATAATGATTCGCGAGATCGCTGGGGTGATTTTAAGCGTCTCGTAAACACCCACGCGACCCTTGTAACCATTGGTGCAGGCGGCACAGCCAACCGGCTTGTAAATATTGATCTCTTCCCGGGGAATACCTATATCGTCAAAACCCTCTTCACTGAGAACATTGTCGGGAATATCCTCAAATGGCTCGCGACACTGGGGGCAGAGCTTGCGACCCAAACGCTGGGCAATAATAAGATTGACCGACGTCGCGACATTAAATGTTGGTACACCCATATTTAACAGACGGGTCAGGGTTTCCGGTGCACTGTTGGTGTGCAGTGTCGACAGCACCAGGTGGCCGGTCTGGGCCGCTTTAATCGATATTTCAGCGGTTTCCAGATCACGTATCTCACCGACCATCACCACATCTGGATCCTGACGCAAGAATGAACGCAGCGCCTCGGCAAATGAGAGACCGACACGCATATTAATCTGCGTCTGATTAACCCCTTCCATATTTATTTCAATCGGGTCTTCTGCAGTAGAGATATTGCGTTCGGGGGTATTGAGAATATTTAAGCCGGTATACAGAGAAACGGTTTTACCACTACCGGTTGGGCCAGTGACCAGAATCATTCCCTGAGGACGGGCCAGCGCCTCCATATAGGCCTGTTTCTGATCCTCTTCATAACCCAGGGCATCAATGCCCATCTTGGCACTGCTGGGATCGAGAATACGCAGCACAATCTTCTCGCCAAATTGCAGGGGCAGTGTATTAACTCGAAAATCGATCGCCTTATTTTTGGAAAGCTTCAACTTAACCCGGCCATCCTGGGGAACTCGTCGCTCGGAAATATCCATACGCGACATAACCTTTAATCGTGCGGCCAGGCGCGGTGCCAGATTGGTCGGTGGTTTTGACATCTCCTGGAGAATACCGTCGATACGAAAGCGTACGCGGTAGGATTTTTCGTAGGGTTCAAAGTGAATATCTGAAGCGCCAAGACGAATCGCATCGAGCAACATCTTATTAACAAAGCGCACAACCGGCGCATCGTCCTCACCATTATTGTTGCCGCTATCCACCTGCTCCTCATCATCCAGAGTTTCCATATCCAGATCATCGAGATGAACATCGTCGATAGTGCCAAGCGCTTCACCAATATCGCCATCGTTGGCACTCTCAAGCCATTTTTCCAAACTGTCATTGATCGCTGAATAGAGAGCCAGAACTGGCTCAACGGCAATGCCGGTTTGAAACTGGATCTCGGAAATCGCCCGCTGATTGGTCGGGTCGGCAATCGCCACATAGAGTCGATTGCCCCGCTGCAGCAATGGAATAGCCTGATGTTTTTTCAGAAGTTTGCTGTCGACCAGATCTTTGGGGAAGCTATCCGGATTATGTTTATCAAGGGCATAGAGTGGAATACCAAACTCTTTTGCTGCGGATTTTCCGATCTGTTCAGAGGAGAGCAGATGCTTGTCGCAGAGATACTGCACCAGTGAGATTTTACTGGTCTTGGCAGAAGCCGTAGCCTCTTCAAGCACAGTGGCGGCGATTAATTGATCATCAACCAGACGTTTTGGCAAGCCGTGTAAAGCGATTTGCGGCATGTTCATAAAAGTATAACCACTCTGTATTTTCGTTACCGGCAAGTCTACTGAGCGCTTTAAATCCATGATGTGCCAAACCCCACATAACAAAAAATATTATGTGAACCAGAGATCACTTTTTTTAAAAACAGTCGGCACCCCATCGCTGGCTATAGTCTCTGTTGTTTTTGCAAAGTCAGTTCGCAAAAAAATAGAAGGGACAACTTGTTCGCAGATTTTTAATTTATTGTTATCAGGTTTCTTACACAGTGCTCGGTGCGAACCGCAAATCAATTATTTGATTGATTTATTGTGATTGTTAATTTGCGAATAGTTTTAATTTAAGCCTAGTCAAAATAATGTTGTTGTCGAGAAATTAAAAATAAACAGGTGACAAAAAAAGTCATAAATTGACAGCTAAGGAACAAAAAACTATTGCCATAGGCTGCTATAAAAACTGAATTATTTTTTAACTCATTGAATTAAAACAATAAAAAAACACTGGCACGACAATTGCTCAGCTCTACTCGAAAGTTGTAAAAATTATTTTTGCAGTTAACTGGAAGTACTTATTTTTTCTAACGGAGAGTGACAATGAAGATGAACAGAAAACAAACGGGTTTTACCCTTATCGAATTAATGATTGTGGTAGCTATTATTGGTATTTTGGCTGCCGTGGCACTGCCGGCTTATAATGATTATTCAACTAGAGCAAGGATTTCAGAAGGAATATTGGCCGCTAGTCAGTGTAGAACATCTGTTGCAGAAATTTACCAAACAGCACCAGCTGGTGCGGTTATTGGAGCTAATGGATGGGGCTGCAATGAGGGTGTTGCTAACCCAACACAATATGTTGCTGGAATAGCTACTGATGCAAATGGGGTGATAACTGTAACTTTAAATACTGCAGCTTTAGGATTGGTTGCAGCTGATGGATCTACGTTTACGTTAACTCCGGAATCAGTTGCAGGAACAGCCGCAACTGCGGCTGATATTCCAGCTCAAATATCTGGTTTTGTTTGTGATAATGGCGCTGGTGCGACTGCACTAGATGCAAGGCTGTTACCAGGTTCATGCAGAGGATAAAGCCAAAGGCTTAGTGAAAGGCTCCTTTTGGAGCCTTTTTCTTTTAAACATGAAAATTCAGTTCTTAATTAACCAACAAAGCGCATCGATAAATCCACCGCCCGAATATGCTTAGTTAAACTCCCCGAAGAAATAAAATTAATTGCCCCATGGTTATAGGCGCGCAATTTCTTCTCAGTAATATCCCCGGAAACTTCAATTTTGGTGTTGCCCAAATCTATCGACGATAGCGCTTCAATATCTACCGCTGAAAAATTATCCAGCATGACTATATCCGCTTTAGCGACCAGCGCCTGATGCAGTTCATCAAGGTTTTCCACTTCTACTTCAACCGGTTTATCTGCTGAAATCTGGCGCGCCTTTTCTATCGCCTGACGAATGCCGCCACAGGCGGCAATATGATTTTCCTTAATTAAAAAGGCATCATATAAACCGATACGATGATTTTGGCAGCCGCCAATGGCCGTGGCGTATTTCTGTGCCAGGCGTAAGCCGGGAATGGTTTTTCTAGTATCGAGAATTTTAATCTGGCTGTTGGGGGCAAGGCCGGCATAATGCCTTGAGACCGTGGCTGTGCCAGAGAGAGTCTGCAAAAAATTTAGCGCGGCGCGCTCGCCGGTCAGCAGAATTCGCGCATTGCCGGTCAGGGTAAAAAGCTTCTGATTAGCTTCAACACTGTCGCCCTCATCAATATGCCATTCAATCGCTGTATTTTTATCGAGCTGCTTAAAAACTTCGTCAACCCATGGGCGACCGCAGATTACCGCGGCTTCACGGCTAATCACTACCGCGGTTGCCTGTTTATCCTCGGGAATTAACTGCGCGGTGATATCGCCGCCGCCAATATCTTCCTGCAGTGCCCGTGTGACTGACTGGGGTATATCCCTTAGGGTTTCAGCTGATAGATTGTTAGCGCTCATTGGGCCTCAGTAAGTCGTTGTCGTTTTTTTTCTGCCTGTTTTTAGGGATCAGACTCTAAGCAGCAGATTGAATTTCGCGGAAGTATAGCAGTATTGCCTTTGTAGTCATTCCTTCAGAAAGCCTTTTTAATATTGGATTTTTCCAGTTGATCTGTTTCAATACCTCACAGACAGGTCTGATTTCACAAAGGGTTGGTGAATTACCTCCGGACTGTCTCGCCAAGGGGTTGGCAAGCACGATGAGCAATGGACTAGTTAAGGGAAAACAACAGCTCGTACAGTCGTTGGGGCAGCTCTGCCAGCAACATCTTTCTGATGCCTTTAAAAAATTCAATGAACTTTGTTCTTCTAATCTTGTGGGCTTGGCTGCGCGCGCCGAGAGCAATCGCCTGCAGACTCTCTATCTGGATTCCCAGCGGCTGTTGAGAAAACGCCGCACGGCAATTGAGGCGGCGACGACAGCGGCTGTGGTGGATTATTTTTCTGCTCTGGAAATAGCTGAATCTCTTGGGCAGGCCGAGGGTTCTGAAACCACTGCTTCCCGGGATAAAGCCAAGCCTGAGTCCGCCGATACCAATACCCTTAAGCTGCTCGGTCATGAGGATCTCGAGGTGATGATTGCTCTGGATAACTGCTCCAGCCGTGTCCGCGAAGAGTTGCGCGCTGCCCTTTATGAGCTGGAGGGACGATTAAAGTCCCTGCTGGATAATAGTGCGCCAATTAAAGCGCTGCCAATGTCGCCGGATGTTATTTTGGAGGCATTTGTCGCTGCAATTGATCAGGATATGATTGCTGTTGAAGTGCAGTTGGAGTTAATCCGAATGTTTGATCTGAGCTGCTTTGATAGGAGCTATGGCGAGATGCTCGGGGTGGCTAACCAGTTGCTTGAAGATGGCGGATTTTCTCCGGCCGTTGATACTGTTGAATCCGAGCCTGAAGAGCCTCAACAAGGCCCGCAGCAAGACTCTCAACAAGACCCTCAACAAGACCCGCAGCAGCCCGATGAAAAACCAGTTCAGCAGGCCAATACAGAGAGTAGAGTCGCCAATGAAATAGGTCAGGTTACCGAGGCGGTTGCGAACTATGCCGATGGCGACGCTGAGAATCAGGCCGCTCCACTGGGCAATACCTCTGTTCAAACTGAGCTGTTGGCTAAAATCACCTCTATGCTGGAGCATGCTGAACGGCAATCTGCCGAGTTATCTGAGGCAGAAGTTCAGCCTGACCCTAAAAAAAGCTTATCGCCAAATTCGGCTTCTACAGAGACAGCATCAGCCGATAAGGGCAATGCAAATAAAGGTCAATCCTCCCCGACTGAGGGGCAGAAGTCGTCGAAGCAGTCGAAACCCTGTATGGATAAGCCGCAACTGCTCGCTGAAATTAATAGACATATGAATGATCTGATCACTAACCGCTCTGAGCTGTTGAGCAATGGGCAGATTACCCGTGAATTGGCGGCGGTGATCAAACAGTTGGAGGCGGGGGAAAACGGCACTCGCCTGCACCGCAATGATCTGAGTCTTTTCCAGGTGGTGGAGAACATATTTTCCAGCTTTGGCCAGTCGATGGTGGTGGCCCCAGAGGTGCAGCAGGTGATCAACCGCTGCGAGCTGCCAATGTTAAAGATGGCGATTCAAAAACCGCTGATTCTCGAGCAGGAGAATCATCCTATTCGACGTCTGTTTAATGAGATGGCCAAGTACGCCATTGGTCTCGAGCAGGGTGACTGCGAGGATAATCAGATTTACCAGCAGATGTTAAAACTCTCAGAGTCTATGGCTGGCGAGTCATTTGATGAGCAGACGCTGCCGGCTATGCTCTCTGAGTTTATGGCGATTGTCGATCGCGATAAGCGTGCCACCTCGGCAGCCGAGGTGCGAGAGTTGGAGCAGATTGCTGCGCAGGAAAAAGTGAATTGGGCGCGCACCCGGGTCGAGGAGGAAATTACCCGGCGTATTGTTGGTAAAAAACTCTCGGAAACCGTGGTCGATTTTATTCAGCACAGCTGGTGCATGGTGATGCATATGGCTCATCTGCGCTCTGGGGAGGCCGGCAGTGACTGGCTGGTGGCGATTAAGATACTGGAAAATCTTGTGCATCTGGCACGCCGCAGTCCAACCGAGGCCGATATTAAATATCGCCATGAATTAGTGGCTCATATAGATGCCCGTCTCGGGCATATCTCCGCGGATATGGCCCAGCGTGCACTGCAGGTTAAACAGTTGAGTCAGGTGTTGGGTATTGCCGAGCCGCCGACGGTGCAGTCAGCCGTGGTAAGCGAGATTTCCCCTGGGGCAAATATAAGAAAAGCAAAAAAGCTGGCTAAAGGTTTTTCTGAAAGCACTTCTGAAAGCACTTCTGAAAACACCGCTACAAACACTGCCGGGGCTGAGGGTGATAAGTTAGTCGAGCAGGTCATGGTAGAGGAGATTAAGCGTATCCTGGTATCGGCGGTAAAGGCCGAGTTGCCGGGTAAAAATATTTCTCAGGCGGTGCGCGATGCCGAGAGCCTGGATAGCAGCGCCCAGCGAATTTTAATGGCCCTGCAAAAGGGCTGCTGGATTGAATTGGGCGGTGATATAAAGGCCCATAAACGCGGCAAGCTCGCCGGTATTGTGGGACCATCCTGGAAGTATGTATTTGTCGACAATAAAGGTAAGCTTATTGCCGAGCGTGACAGGGCGCGGTTAGCGTTGGAATTAATGGACGGCAAGGTTACTGTGCTGGATAATTCCCACCTGTTCGATAAAGCCATCAAGCAGGCGATTACTCAAATTAAAGGGTTGCCTGTTGCGAGTTAGCAGATACCCTAATGCAGATAAAAAATGGCTGGTTGATTCCGGCCGCTGAAGTTCCATCCCCCAATATTGATAGTCGTCCAGATGTGGCTGATATCAGTCTGTTGGTGATTCACAATATCAGTCTGCCGCCCAATCAGTTTGGCGGTGGCTATATTGAGCAGTTTTTTACCAACTGCCTGGATGTAGAGGCGGATAAGTATTTTGAAGAGATCGCCAACCTAAAAGTCTCATCCCATCTGCTGATTGACCGCCTGGGAAATATTACCCAGTTCGCCCCTTTTACTGCCCGCGCATGGCATGCTGGCGTCTCGCAATTCGACGGTCGCGAAAACTGTAATGACTTCTCCATTGGCATTGAGATGGAGGGCGCGGATAATATTGCTTACACTGATCGCCAATACCAGGTGCTGGCATCGGTTACCGGCGTGCTCTGTGCGCAGTATCCGCGGATTACCGCAGATAGAATTATTGGCCACAGCCATATAGCACCAGGGCGAAAAACCGATCCCGGTGAGGCGTTTAACTGGGATCGTTACAAGCAGATGTTGGATTAACGACTTACCTGAAAATTTATAGAGGTGTGCAGTGCATTTTTTAATTGTTCTAGTGGCGATAATAGCCCTTGAAAGCTATGGCCAGTTGGCGTTTATTCAGCGTGATGCCTGGGTGCAAAAATGGCACAGTAAATTATCCGAGCTGTCGATGCTGGAGAGTTCTGCAGTTCTCAAATTGATGGCATTTGTGCTGCTGCCAGTGATTGTTCTTTATTTGATTATTCTCCAGCTGGGCAACAGCGGTTACGGTCTGCTGGTTTTTGTGCTCGAACTGGGGGTGTTGCTCTACAGCTTTGGTCGCGGTGATATCAGTGCGCAGCTTGAGTTGCTGGAGTCAGATATTGAACGCAATGATCTGCAGGCGGCCTATCATGATGCGGCGGTGTTTAATATTGCCCATCGCAGCGGCAGTGCGGAGAATTCGAGTGATTTCTATCAGGAGTTGATCGCGGCACTGCCCTACAGAATTTTTGAACGTAGGTTTGCCGCTGTATTCTGGTTCTTTCTGCTCGGTGCACCGGCGGCACTGGCCTATCGCCTGCTGGCCCTGCACGGTGATATGGCCCTTGGTGAAGATAAGCAGGCGCTTGAAGAGCAGGGCGATGATAATCAGGCGGATACAGAAGAAACTGCTGTTGCCGAGGTTCAATCAGATTGCGATCAAAAAGCCAATACTGCACTCTGGTTGTTAGAGTGGATTCCAGTGCGCTTTTTGGCTCTAACCCTGGGTCTGGTAGGCAGCTTTGCCCATGCGACCGCGCCCCTTAAAGAATTGGTTTTATGTCCGCGAACCTCAACCGCTGATCTTCTGCGACGCTGTGTTACCGGCGCGCTGGGTGATATTCAGCGACCGCAGACTGATGCTGCTAGTGCTGAGAATGCCCCTGAAGATGGAGCGGCTGGATTGGCACTGATCGGCGAGATGGTGGCGCTATTTACCCGGGCGATGATGGGTTGGCTGGTGGTGATTGCTTTGCTGGTAATGCTCAGTTAGATATTTTAACCGCTATGCACTTGATTACTGGCCCTGATCTCTGGTCCAGGGCGCAACCTTAAACAGCAATAACATTCCTGGGATCGCCAGGGCGGTGCACAGGTAGAAAAAATTCTCCCAGCCAACTCCCTCGACAATAATACCGGTCACCGAGCTTGCCATTGTTCGCGGCACGGCGGTTAGGGCGGTAAATAGCGCTAACTGGGTGGCGGCAAAGGCGGGGTGCGTTGAACGTGCGATAAACGCCACAAAGGCGGCGGTGCCAAGACCGACGCCGAGATATTCAAAGCTGATAACAAGACCCAGCAACCACAGGCCTTCGCCGACACGGGCGAGAACGGCAAAGCCAAGAATAGAGATAATCTGTACCAATCCAAATAGCCACAGGGCGCGATTAATGCCGATTTTAAGCATCAGGATTCCGCCGAGAATTCCGCCGAAAATCATTGGCCACAGCGCCGCATGTTTGGCGATTAAACCGATCTGGGTCATGCTAAAGCCAAGGTCCAGATAAAAGGGTGTCGCCAGTGCAGTGGCCATACTGTCGCCAAGTTTATAGAGCAGCATAAAGGCCAGTATCAGTGATGCCTGCTTGATCCCCTGACGGTTAAAGAATTCTTTAAAGGGCTCAGCTATGGCTTTCTGGAGTGTGGTCGGGTGGCGCTCATGGGCCTTGGGTTCGGTGATGCTTATAGTCAGGGCAATACCGACAAACATAAACGCCGCAGTAATAAAGAACACCTGCTGCCAGGGCAATGTATCCGCCAGAATCAGCGATAGTGAGCCGGGTACCAGTCCGGCAATACGGTAGGCATTAACATGGATCGAGTTGCCGAGGCCCAATTCCTGATCTGGCAGTATTTGCCGGCGGTAGGCATCGAGCACTATATCCTGGGTGGCACTGAGAAAAGCGATGGCCAGACAGAGCCAGGCGATGCTCCATATCTGCGTGGTTGGGTCAAAAAATCCCAGGGCGGCAATCGCGGCAAATAATAAAACCTGGGTGGCAAACATCCAGCTGCGGCGCAGGCCAAATTGATGGGGAAACAGTGAGAGCTGATAGCGGTCGAGTAGCGGTGACCAGAGAAATTTCCAGGTGTAGGGCAGGCCTATTAAGGCAAAGAAACCAATTTCCACAAGGCCAACACCTTCGGTGCGCAGCCATGCGGGTACCAGTGAGATCAGCAGATACAGCGGCATGCCCGAGGCAAAGCCGGTAAAGATACAGATCAACATGCGCTTGTTTAACAACGCTTGCCTGATGGTTGCTGAGTTCATTGGAATCCTTGGGTTTTTAGTAGCAGCACTTAATGTCGAGAAAATTCTATGGCTGCCAGTTAAATTTTTTCAAGTTGACCCGATTGTTGTTTAACACCAGGCCCTCTTCCTGAAGCCTTGCCTTTTGTACTTTAAAGCTCGGGCTGTCCTCGGCAAGGCTGATTTTTCCCGCGGCATTTACCACTCTGTGCCAGGGTAATTGCGTCTCCTTGGGCAGGTTGCTGAGAATACGCCCGACTGTTCTCGCCGCTCTTGGCAATCCAGCCAGTTCAGCCAGCTGTCCATAGGTGACAACGGTGCCTGAGGGCACGGCGGCCAAAGCTGTATAAACTCTTTGTTCTGGGCTAGGTTCTTCTAGGCTGGATTCTCCGTCGACTAGCTTACTTAAGCCATTATTTTTCATGGCGTAAGACTACGCTATTCAGTCTGCTGTTGAAATAGTCAAAACCACCCCAATCTAGTAACCCATAGCGAAAGAGAAACCATTAAAAGAGAAGCTAATTGTGCGCTACCTATTTTTGATCTTTGTAATTACCCCGGTGCTGGAGATGTGGCTGCTGATCACCGTTGGCGGCTATCTCGGCGCACTGCCTACTATTAGCTTGGTGCTGTTAACCGCATTTATAGGCGTCAACCTGCTGCGCGCTCAGGGCTTTGAAACACTGTGGCGCGGCCGTCGCAAGTTTGAAGAGGGCCAGCTGCCCGCTCAGGAGATTGCCGAGGGAATTATACTCGCGGTTTCCGGTGCGCTGTTGTTAACCCCTGGCTTTGTCACTGATCTAGTTGGATTTTCTGGCCTAATTCCACCCCTTCGACGAATTATTGCGCAATTTGTACTGAGTAGGATGGTGGTTGCCAGCGTATCTACAGGTACGCAGGGTGCAAGTTTTCATACCTCTAGCACTGCCGATGCCAATCGAAATAAAGGGCTGGGCGATGTGATTGAGGGTGAGTCCTGGGATGAATAGATTGAGAGATTGAATAAATAGTTTGATTTAAAAGGAGTAGCAGAGATGTAGACAACAGGGAGCGTTAAGCAAATAGTTAAAAGACAGGTAACAAAAAACTGTCGTAATCCCTTGAAAAAGAATTATGGCACCACCATATAGAGTGCAGTTGCGGTAATCCGCAAGATTGTTCGAAAATTTTAGATAGATTAACCGGAGATATGAAATATGAAGATTCGCCCATTACACGACCGAGTGATCGTTCGTCGCGAGGAAGAAGAAGCAAAAACTGCTGGTGGCATTTTGCTGCCCGGCTCAGCCCAGGAAAAGCCCAATCAGGGTGAAGTTATTGCTGTGGGTAGCGGTCGCATTCTCGATAACGGTGACCTGCGTGCGGTTGATGTCAAGGTTGGTGATACCGTTGTGTTTGGCAAGTATGCCGGACAGGACACGATTGATATCGACGGCGAAGAGCTAATCATCCTCAGTGAAACTGATATCAAGGCTGTAGTAGAAGCCTAAATTGAATCAGCTTTAAAAAGAATTTTTGTGATAACTAGATTTTTGAAAGGAAATAATCATGTCAGCAAAAGAAGTTAAATTTGGCGGCAACGCTCGTCAAGGTATGTTGGAGGGAGTAAATATTCTCGCCAACGCAGTAAAAGTTACCCTGGGTCCTAAAGGCCGCAATGTTGTGCTTGAGAAATCATTTGGCGCGCCGACTGTTACCAAAGATGGTGTTTCAGTGGCCAAAGAGATTGAGCTCAGCGACAAGTTTGAAAATATGGGTGCCCAGATGGTTAAAGAAGTTGCCTCTAAAGCGTCTGATGATGCAGGTGACGGCACCACAACAGCCACAGTACTGGCGCAGTCGATTATTATCGAAGGCCTCAAGTCTGTCGCTGCAGGCATGAACCCAATGGATCTAAAGCGCGGTATCGATAAGGCTGTTGTTGCAGCGGTTGCCGAGATCGCTGATATTGCCAAGCCCTGTTCCGAGTCAAAAGAAGTGGCTCAGGTCGGTACTATCTCAGCTAACAGTGATTCACATATTGGTGACATTATCGCAGAGGCGATGGATAAGGTCGGTAAAGAGGGCGTTATCACTGTTGAAGAGGGCTCTGGTCTGGAGAATGAACTGGACGTGGTTGAAGGTATGCAGTTTGATCGCGGCTACCTGTCTCCTTACTTTATCAACAATCAGGAAGCCATGAGCGCCGAGCAGGAGAGCCCATTTATTCTGTTGGTTGATAAAAAGATTTCGAATATCCGTGAGCTGTTACCACTGCTGGAAAACGTTGCCAAAGCGGGCAAGCCGTTGATGATTATTGCCGAAGATGTTGAAGGCGAAGCACTGGCCACTCTGGTTGTAAACAACCTGCGCGGTATCGTTAAAGTTGCTGCCTGTAAGGCGCCGGGTTTTGGTGATCGCCGCAAAGCTATGCTTGAAGATATCGCTATCCTGACTGGCGGTACTGTGATCTCTGAAGAAGTTGGCCTCGACCTCGAGACAGCAACCCTTGATCATCTGGGTACAGCCAAGCGCATAACCATGAGCAAAGAAGCTACAACTATTGTTGATGGTGCCGGCGATCCTAAAGCGATCGAAGCTCGCGTTCAGCAGATTCGTGCACAGATCGAAGAGACCAGTTCAGATTACGACCGTGAGAAACTTCAGGAGCGTGTTGCCAAGCTGGCAGGCGGTGTTGCAGTAATCAAGGTTGGCGCAACCACTGAAATGGAAATGAAAGAGAAGAAAGCCCGTGTTGAAGATGCACTGCACGCAACCCGTGCAGCGGTTGAAGAGGGCGTGGTACCTGGTGGCGGTGTTGCCTTAGTACGTGTACTGCAGAAAATCGCCGAGACTACTGGCGACAACAATGACCAGACAGTGGGTGTTGGTATTGCGCTTCGCGCGATGGAAGCTCCGCTGCGTCAAATCGTTGAGAATGCTGGCGGTGAAGGCTCTGTGGTTGTCGATAAGGTCAAGGCGGGTAAGGGTAACTTTGGTTACAACGCTGCAACTGGTGAGTATGGCGATATGATCGAAATGGGTATTCTCGATCCAGCCAAGGTTGCTCGCACAGCACTTCAGGCGGCGGCCTCTATTGCCGGTCTGATGATCACTACTGAAGCTATGGTTGCCGATGCGCCTGCTGCTGAAGGTGCTGCACCTGCGATGCCAGATATGGGCGGCATGGGCGGAATGGGTGGTATGGGCGGCATGATGTAACTGCTGTCTCTGTGACGCTGAGCCCCGCACTGGTTGCGGGGCTTTTTTTTGCCGGTGAAATGGCAGCGAAGGTGTCATCGCGCCAGAGCGCAGTGGCGAGGGATCTTTTGGTTTGGAGTACTGAATCGGCTTACCTACCCTAACCCCCTTTCAAAACACGACGTGAATACATCCTTGTAGTCTCGAGGCCAGCATCCCTGCTGGCCACGGTTTTGAAAGGGGGTTAGGGTAGGTAAGCCTTAATGTTGGAGAACTCTGGGATATTTCACATTCGTTCGACATGATAAAGAAACTACCGTCATCCCAGCGAATGCTGGGATCTCGACCCGAATCCTCGACAAATACGCCCGATCCCCAAAAAAAAGCCGTAACCAGGGCAAAGGTGATTGCTATTTGGTCTGTATTGCCGAACAATTGAGCCTTATCAAATCAACGGCCCATATGGGTTGTATCAATTAATAAATAAAAGATAAGAGGAGTCTGCTATGACCGTCGAATTTATCAATTTTCTAGTCCGTTGGGGCCATTTGCTGTTCGGTATTACCTGGATTGGTATGCTTTACTACTTTAACTTTATCCAGGGCGGTTACTTTAAGTCAGCTACTCCTGAAGCACTCTCAGATGCCAAAGCTAAATTGGCACCGAGCGCACTCTGGTGGTTCCGCTGGGGCGCTATGTTCACCTTTATCACTGGTTTGTATCTGCTGCACGTTGCTACTGGCCTCGGACAGCTGAACAATTACATTGTTGTTGGTGCTGCAATGGGTACGCTGATGTTCTTGAATGTCTGGACAGTAATCTGGCCAGCACAGAAAATCGCATTGGGTCTTGTTGAAGGTGGCGATAAAGCAGCCGCAGCTGGTAAAGCACTGCTGGCTTCACGTACCAACGTATTGTTCTCTGCACCTATGGCTCTCGGCATGCTAGCTGGCGCGCACTATCCTGGTCACGGCTATGGCACTGCAGTTGGCGGTACTGGCTTGATCGTTATGTTGGCTATCGTTGCACTGCTGGAAGTCAATGCACTGGTAGGCAAGCAGGGTCCAATGACCACTGTTAAGGGCGTGATTCACTCAAGCCTTGGTCTGACCGCTGTTATGGTTGCTGTTCTGAATTATTTATAACAGGACGCCCCGGGCGGCTTTAATAATCAGCTTTGTGCTGGTTTAAAAAGCGCGTTACAGTAGTTTGAAAAAGCCGACCCTGTGTCGGCTTTTTTGTGCGCGGATAAAATGATTGGGTTGCTTCAAATAACTCTTCATTTCGGGATGGAGGACTGTCTTAATTGGCGTATAATAAATCCAGTACAGCTCCCTAAAACAGGATTTTAAAATGACTGCGGATAAAAACCGTATAAACCCAATAGTCCCAGAGCGGGACGATATGATTGGGCGCTCTTCAAACTCTGCTGCATCTTCCGGCAAAAATAACCCATCGAAATCTGACAACAGCAAATTATCCTCAAATGGCTCCGGTGGTTTTTGGAAACTGTTGATCGCTCTTTTGGTTATTGGTCTGCTGGCGGGGGCGGGATTTGGCTGGCTGCAGTTTAGCAACCTCTCAAAAAATCACGCTGATCTTCAGCAGCGCTTCGATGCGCTGGAGTCTCGTCTCAGCAGTACCGATGAATCCATGAGCCAGTCTGGTGCAGCCCTGCAGTTAAAAATCAGCAAACAGGGCGAGTCTCTGGAAAGACATTGGGCAGAAATCAAAAAGCTCTGGGGTGTTACCAATGACATCAACAAGGGCAAAATTAGTAAGAACAAAAAAGATATCGAATTTTTAGCCACCAAGCGCACGGCCACGGAAAAGTCTGTCGCTGACCTCAGCGCGCGGGTTGATAAAGAGAATCGCAGTCTGACCAATCTCAGTGGCAACTATCTGGCGATTACCGCGGATATCGATGGTATCAATACAACCGCCCGCAATCAGTCTGACAAGATTGCCAGTCTTGAGGCAGCGCTGAATAAAATCGATCGGCAGCTAAAGAGCAATGCGGAGGCAATAGAGTCAATGGATGCATTCCGCCGCCAGACCAACCAGAAAATTTATAATCTTGAGAACAATTCTCAAGGGGCCAATCAGAGCTCGGATCCAATAACTGCAGTTCCGGCCAGCCTGACATCAACAGGAACAGATCAACTCTAATGACAATTATTCGCCAAGAAGATGTAATCGAGAGTGTTGCAGATGCACTGCAATATATTTCCTATTATCACCCGGTAGATTTTATTCAGGCGGTCAAAGCTGCCTATGATCGCGAAGAATCCAAAGCCGCCAAGGATGCCATGGCGCAGATACTGGTCAATTCGCGCATGTGCGCTATGGGCCATCGTCCGATCTGTCAGGACACCGGCATAGTCACGGTATTTGTGCGTGTTGGTATGGACGTGCAGTGGCAGGCTGAGATGAGCCTTACCGATATGGTCAATGAAGGTGTGCGTCGTGCCTACACCCACCCGGATAATATCTTGCGCGCCTCAATACTTTCCGACCCGGATGGAGAGCGTAAAAATACCGGTGATAACACACCGGCGGTTATTCACTACGAAATAGTCCCCGGCAATACAGTCTCTATCGACGTTGCAGCTAAGGGCGGCGGTTCAGAGGCGAAATCAAAATTTGCTATGCTCAATCCCTCCGACTCCGTTGTCGATTGGGTATTAAAAATGGTGCCGACCATGGGTGCCGGCTGGTGCCCGCCAGGCATTCTCGGTATTGGTATTGGTGGCACGGCGGAAAAAGCTATGATTATGGCCAAGGAAGCACTGCTCGATCATATTGATATCAATGAACTGCAGGCTAAAGGCGCAGAGAATCGCAATGAAGAGCTGCGTCTCGAGCTGTTTGATAAGGTCAATGCGCTGGGTATAGGCGCTCAGGGTCTGGGTGGTTTAACCACCGTGCTGGATATCAAAATTAAAGATTATCCCTCACACGCCGCTAACAAAGCCGTCGCCATTATTCCCAACTGTGCGGCAACCCGCCATGCGCACTTTGTTCTCGATGGCTCGGGTCCCGCGCAGCTCGACCCGCCAAATCTGGAAGACTGGCCAGAGATTACCTGGGAAGCGGATGAGTCGGTTCGACGGGTCAATTTGGATACAGTGACCCAGCAGGATATCGCCGAGTGGAAGCCCGGTGACACATTGCTGCTGTCGGGAAAAATGTTGACTGGCCGCGATGCTGCCCACAAAAAGATGACCGAAATACTGGCTCGTGGGGAACAGCTGCCAGTGGATTTAACCGGGCGTTTTATCTACTACGTCGGGCCGGTTGATCCTATAGGTGATGAGGCTGTGGGGCCCGCTGGTCCAACCACGGCAACGCGAATGGATAAATTTACTCGCACTATGCTTGAGCAGACCGGCCTTATGGGCATGATCGGCAAAGCTGAGCGCGGTCAAACGGGAATAGATGCCATTAAAGACAGCCAGGCGGTCTATCTAATTGCCGTTGGCGGGGCAGCGTATTTAGTGTCCAAAGCCATAACTCATGCTGAAGTTGTCGCCTTTCCGGAGCTGGGAATGGAGGCTATCTATGAGTTTGAAGTGAACGATATGCCGGTTACCGTCGCTGTGGATACCCAGGGTGAATCGGTGCATAGAATTGGCCCGCAAATCTGGCAGGCAAAAATTGAAGAGAAAGTGCTAAAGTTATGCTAACTTGTATAGGCTAGGTGGAATATTATAGCCGCATACAGAGAGCAAGAATTAGTCGGATCACTGTTTGCATATGTATTACCAATAAACGCAGTAATAGACGGCTCCCCGAGGGAGCGAAATTATAAAAAGGAATAATAAATATGAATCGCATTAATTTAATTGTTGGAGCTGTAGCTTTTGCCGTTGCCGGAGCTTCTTTTGCAAATGATCAATGGTATCTGGGTGCCACTGTCGGTTATTACGACACAGACAATAGTCGAGCTATTGCTGACGATCACAATGCAACAACCGCAGGTGTTCAAGTCGGTAAGTATATTGCTGACGATATCGCCATTGAGTTGGGCTATGGTGAGAATGTGGGGCACGATGATTTTAATGTTGTCTCTTTAAATGCCCTTATATGGTTTGGTGATAGTTCCGCTAACTGGCGTCCTTATCTGCTGGGCGGCTTTAACCAGTACGATTTCGAAGAGACTGCCAATCTGGTGTCTGGGCATGAAGATAGATCTGAGCAGCTGATGTTCGGTTTGGGAATGGGTACGCAGTTTGATAATGCCCTGGAATTCCGTGCTGATATTCGCGGTATGACTGACCTCGACGATATAAATGCTCAAGATTATGGGGTGCAGTTTTCCTTGAATAAGCTGTTTGGTGCAAGTTCAGCGCCTGCTCCTGCTCCTGCAGCAGCGCCAGTTGCCGCAGCACCTGTAGTAGCCGAGCCAGAGCCTGAAGTTCGCACAATTACCGTGCGCCTGAATGTGGAATTCGAAGTTAACCAAGCCACCGTACTGGCAATTTATGGCGATCAGCTGGATGCGATTGCCGCAGCGATGAAAGCTCATAAAGATATTGATCTGGTACTTGAAGGCCACACCGATAGCCGTGGTTCAGATGACTACAATATGAGCCTATCTGACAGTCGCGCCAAAGCGGTTAAAGCTAAGCTGGTATCCGATTATGGTATTCCTGCTGAGCGAGTATCGACCATGGGTTATGGTGAAACACAGCCAACAGCAAGCAACGAAACTGAAGATGGCCGCGCACGCAACCGTCGTGTAGTTGGCGAGATGTCATTTTCTGAAGTCGCTTCTTTTTAAGATGTAATAAGTTTGGCTAAGCTTTTGTTTGACTAAATATAGCTTTACAAGCAGTATCAAAACGGCGCTTTACTCACCAGTAAGCGCCGTTTTTTTATAGATGTTTTAAGTGGTTTTTTAACGCTAGCGCTTAGCCAGAAGATAGGAGAGCAAGAAATGGAAAACACATTCTATTGGCACGATTACGAGACCTTTGGTGTCAATCCGGCTGTTGACAGGCCCAGTCAGTTTGCCGGGCTGCGCACGGACTTTGATCTCAACCCAATTGGCGAACCACTGGTTATCTATTGTCAGCCACAGGCGGATATCCTGCCCGCTCCCCAGGCCTGTTTAATCACCGGTATCACCCCGCAAATGGCCCAGCGCGAAGGGCTGCCCGAACCGCAATTTATCCAGGCAATTCACCGACAACTTTCACAGCCCAAAACCTGTGGTGTCGGCTACAACAGCATTCGTTTTGACGATGAAGTTTCCCGTTACACCCTCTACAGAAATTTCTACGATCCCTATCAGCGCGAGTGGAAAAATGGCAACTCGCGCTGGGATGTTATCGATATGATGCGGCTTACCCGAGCGCTGCGACCGGAGGGCATAGAGTGGCCAGACCATGAGCCCGGCCGTCCAAGCTTTAAACTCGAAGATCTCACCGCCGCCAATGGCTTGGCTCACGAAGCCGCTCATGATGCCCTGTCGGATGTCACGGCAACCATTGCCATGGCCAAACTGATCAAGGAAAAGCAGCCGCGACTGTTTGACTACCTGCTGCAAAATCGCGGCAAAAAACAGATAGCTGCAATGCTCAACCTAAAAGAGCGCAAACCGTTTTTCCATATCTCCGGCATGCTCTCCAAAGTCCATATGTACGGCGCAATTATGATGCCCCTGGCTATGCACCCAACTAACAGCAATGGCATTATCTGTGTTGATCTTTCTGCAGATCCCCAGGACCTGATAAGCCTCAATGATGAGCAGATTCGCCGCCGTGTCTTTACCGCCGTTGACAAACTGGCTGAAGGCGAGGATAGAATTTCACTGAAAGTTATTCATATCAACAAAGCTCCAGTGGTCACCACCCCGAAACTGATTGATAAAAAAGCCGCTGCGCGACTGGATATAGACCTCGAGCGCTGTGAAAAACACTGGCAGCGATTGATGGCGGTGGATATCAGTAAAAAAGTTTCCGATGTCTTTGCCGAGCAGGAATTCCCAGTCAAGCCAGAGGCAGAGCAGCAGCTCTATGCAGGTTTTTTGCCTAATCAGGATCGTGGTCTACTCGACGATATTCGCCGCGCCAGCGCATCTGACTTCCAGCAACAGCAGTATTATTTTGCCGATGACCGCTATAACCAGCTGCTGTTTAGTTACCGCGCCCGCTATTTTCCTGAGTCACTCTCCGAGATCGAGCGGCAGACCTGGCACGAGAGCTGTCGTTGGCGCCTGACCAATGAGCAATCCGGTTACCTGACTATGGAGAGAAATAACCAGGAGTTGGCGCAATTACTCACTGATAACAGTCTTAGTGAGAAAAAGCGCGAAGTTCTCTTGGCGCTGCAGAGTTGGAGTCAGGATGTTGCCAAACAGTTTTCACTGTAAGCGCAGTCCTGCGGTTCTAATTGAGAACAACCGCCAAACAGGCTAGAATCCGCCAACTAAATTACCCCCGAGGTATCGCGTGAATTTCACCGGCGCGCACATTCTTTCCATCAGCCAATTTCAGCGACAGGATGTTGACCAGATCTTCTCGGTAGCAGATCAAATGGAACCCTACGCACTGCGCAAGCGGGTCACCCGCGTTCTCGAAGGTGCCATTCTCGGCAATATGTTTTTCGAAGCCAGCACCAGAACCAGAGTCAGCTTTGGCTCGGCGTTTAATCTGCTCGGCGGCGAAGTGCGCGAGACCGCCGGCTTTGAAAGCTCGGCGCTGGTCAAAGGGGAATCTCTGCAGGATACCGCGCGAGTCCTTTCCGGCTTTAGCGATGTGATCTGCATGCGCCATCCCCAAGAGGGATCGGTAGCAGATTTTGCCGCTGCCAGCCGAGTGCCAGTAATGAACGGCGGTGATGGTGCCAACGAGCATCCCACCCAAGCGCTTTTAGATTTATACACCATTGCTCGTGAGTTACAGGCCAAGGGTCGCAAGATCGACGGACTGCGTATCGCCATGATCGGCGACCTTCGTCACGGCCGCACCGTGCACTCCCTGAGTAAATTGCTTAGCCTTTACGACAATGTTCAGGTCACTCTGGTCTCGCCAAAAGAGCTGGCCCTGCCTGAGGCAATTGTTGACGATATGCGTAGCGCCGGGGTTGAGGTGAGTATCTCTGACGAGTTGAATAACAGTATCGCCAATGTGGATATTGTCTACTCAACGCGTATTCAGGAAGAGCGCTTTACCAGCAAAGAAGAGGCCGACCTGTACCGCGGCAAGTTCCGCTTAAACCAGGCGATCTACACCCAGTACTGCGAACCCAACACCGTAATTATGCATCCATTGCCCAGAGATTCGCGCAGTGATGCCAACGAGCTGGATTCCGATCTCGACAATAATCCCAACCTGGCAATTTTCCGCCAGACCGACAATGGCCTGCTGGTGCGCATGGCTCTGTTCGCCCTGGTTCTGGATGTTGTAGACAAAGTCGATGAATATTCCCACGATGTCCGCTGGTATAATTCCCGACAAAATTAAAACAGATAATCATTTGTTAGCCGAGCTTTCCCCTTTCTTGCCCGGTTACCAGCTTTTGATCTAAAGCGCAGGGAAAGTGCTTTTTAGAGGTTCCAATGAGTGAATTTGACGATATTCGTCCCTATAACGACAGTGAAGTGCCCGCAGTTATTGCGCGCCTGATTGCCGACCCTGAATTTATTGATCTGCTACTGTCCCGCAGGCTGCCGCGCTTGGCAAAGATCTGCCCCTGGCTGTTGCGCCCTTTATTGCGGCGATCCCTAGGGAAAGCCGCTGAGAAAATTGACAGTGTCGATGATCTGCAGCGCTACCTCACGGGCTCCCTGAAAGCCCTTGTCGACAAAACCGCCGATGGTTATTCCGTTAGCGGTCTGGAAAACCTCGATCCCAATAAAGCCTATCTATTTCTAAGCAATCACCGAGATATCGCCCTTGATCCGGCGATGGTTAACCTGGCGCTGTCAGATGCGGGAATGGCAACCGTGCGTATTGCGATCGGCGACAATTTACTGAGAAAACCCTTTGCCTCCGATCTGATGAGAGTTAACCGCAGTTTTATTGTTAAGCGCTCGATTACCGGTCGTCGCGATAAACTTGAAGCATTAAAAAAACTCTCGCGCTATATCCGCCATTCAATCTCCAGCGATGGGGTCTCTGTGTGGATAGCCCAGCGCGAGGGTCGCGCCAAAGATGGTCATGACCGCACTGAAACTGCACTGCTGAAAATGCTTGCTCTGTCTAAGAACAAGGAAACTAGTTTTGCCCAAGCCACTGCCGAGCTCAATCTGGTGCCGGTCGCCATATCCTATGAATACGATCCCTGCGATGTAGATAAGGGCCGCGAGCTCTATGCCAAAGGGCAGGGTGAAGAATACGTTAAACAAGAATTTGAAGATCTGGATACTATCCAGAAGGGCTTTGTCGGTTACAAAGGTCGTATACATATTGCCTTTGGCAATCCTATTGCCGACCAGTATGAAAACGCAGACAGTTTGGCAGAAGCGATAGACCATCAGGTCTACACTAACTACAAACTGTTCCCGAGTAATATTGTTGCCTGCCAAATTCTCGGTTACACCCAGGATTTGGATAGGGTTAAAAGTCAGTGGCCTGACCAGGATTGGCAGGATGCCGAATTGCGCTTTAAGAGTTATTTAAACCGAGCGCCAAGCCTGTACCGAAAAATTATTACCCAAGGCTATGCCGCACCGGTGTTAAATTACTTAAAAGTACAATCAGTTAAAAAACAAGGAAGTTAAGCTTTTGTTAGACCCAGAAGTTAAAGAAACCATACAGCAGGGTTACCGTCAGTTTTTAAAAAGCCGCGACCTCAGCCCACGTCTCGGGCAGAAGCAGATGATCGCTGCGGTTGCCAATGCACTGACCAATACCGACCCCGACAAACGCGTTGCCGTCGTTGAGGCGGGCACTGGTACCGGTAAAACTGTCGGCTATCTAATCGCCGCACTGCCGATTGCCAGAGCCCTAAAAAAGACCGTGGTGGTCGCCACCGGCACCATCGCTCTGCAAGAACAGCTAATTCACAAAGACCTTCCAGAACTACTTGAAGCCTGCGGCTGGGATCATAGCTGCGCGCTGGTAAAAGGCCGCGGGCGCTACGCCTGTAACCTCAAGATGGAGCAATGTCTCGACGCGGTAAAGTCAAAGGAAGCCGGACTTTTTCTGTTTGAAGATGAGGTCGCCTTTAACCCCAATCAACACACCGAAGGTCTCTACAAAGAGATGTCAGAAGCCTTAGCTGAGGGAACCTGGGATGGCGATCGCGACTCATGGGAAACGCGTATTCAGGATATTGAATGGCGCGCCCTGACCATCGACCGCCGCCAATGTACCGGCAGGCGCTGTCGCTTTGTTAATCAATGCGCTTTCTTTAATGCCCGCAATGAACTTGAAGAGAGTGAATGTATTGTCGCCAATCACGACCTGGTAATGGCCGATTTAGCTCTGGGTGGAGGCGCCATATTGCCGCCGCCGGAAGACTGCATTTATATCTTCGATGAAGGCCACCGTCTCGGCGATACCGCCATTCGCCACTTCGGTGCCGAGTGTCGGGTCAATAACAGCATTACTTTTCTTGAGCGCCTGCAAAAACAGATTAAAGGCCAGAGTCCACTGTTTGAAAAAGACAGTGCGCTTAGTGAACAGCTGCCAAGAATTGAAAAAGAAGCCGGCAATATTATTGAGTTGCTGAGTGTTGCCTATCCGCTGCTGCAGCAGAGTTTGGAGTCTGCCGATTACCCGGAAGACGGTCGCTATAGATACGCCCATGGTGATGTCGGCGCAGGTATTCGCGATATCGCCAAACAGTTAGCCCATAAAACCAGCGGCTGGTTGGGTCGTCTTGAGGTGCTGGTGGATACCCTTAACGATGCGCTGGGGGATAAACAGTATCCAGTGCCGGTGCCCGATATCGAAATGTTCTATCAGCAGGCTGGTAGCTGGCAGTCGCGCGCCGAGCAGCTATTAGCCCTCTGGGATCGACTGCATCGTGAACTTAAAAAGGGCGAGATGCCCATGGCTTGCTGGCTGCGTCTTGATGATAGCGGCGGCAATATAGATATTTCCGTGAATGCCAGTCCGATTCAAGCGGCCGAGCTATTGAGCGACCGCCTCTGGGGCAGCTGCTATGGCGCAGTTTTGACCTCGGCTACTTTAAAGGCACTGGGCAACTTTGAAACCCTAAAGCGCGAGACCGGTGTTCCGGATTTCGCCAGTTTTATGTCCGTGGCCGGAGCCTTTAACTATGGCGAAGCTGCGGTTATTCGCGTGCCTGCCGATGCGGTCGAGGGCAACTCGGTCGATGCTCATAGCAGTTATATAGTCGATAACTTTCCCGGTCTGGTCGAAAAGCGCTGCGGCACCTTGGTGCTATTTTCATCAAAGCGTCAGATGGAACAGGTTTTTGATGAGCTGGATAAAGACTTACAAAAAGAAATTATTATGCAGGGCCAGTTTTCCAATCGGGAAATGGTTCGTCTGCACAAAGAGCGCGTCGATCAGGGGCGTACCAGTGTGCTAATGGGACTCGCCAGCTTTGCCGAAGGTGTCGATCTGCCTGGTGACTATTGCAAACATGTGGTGATCGCCAAACTGCCTTTTGCCGTGCCCGATGACCCACTCCATGAAGCCCTTTCGGAATGGGTGGAAGAGAAGGGCGGCAACTCATTTTTTGATATTTCGTTGCCAATCGCCTCCCTGCGATTGATTCAGGCCTGCGGGCGACTGCTGCGTACCGAATCGGATACCGGCACTGTGACTATTTTGGATAAGCGTCTAGTTACCAAGCGCTATGGCGGGCAACTATTAAATGCACTGCCGCCTTTTCGTCGGGAAATTGGTTAGATAATAATGGATGCCGCTCACCAGCAGTTGAACCGCCTGCTACTGGCCGTAGAGCAAGAGCTTCGTGGAATGCAGCTGTGGGATCAGCAGATACCATCACCCGAGGCGTTGTCTAGCACTGAACCCTTTGCTATCGACAAGCTGAGTTTTAATCAATGGTTACAGTTTATTTTCTTGCCGAGGATGGTGGGGATTGTTAAAGCCGAATCAGCGCTACCTGAGAACTGCAGTGTAGCGCCTATGGCTGAAGAGTTTTACAAGGCCGAACAAGTGGATGCAACATTACTTATTCGGCACCTTGCCGCAATAGATGCGTTTATTTGCGATCAGTAGCTGGACGCTTGCGCGGTTTTCTCGGCTCTGAATCGCCGCCAGATTTTCCTTTGAATGCGGGCTTTTTACGGGCAGGTGCACCGCGATCTCTTCTGTCTTCTCTGCCGCTTTCTTTCTTTCCTTTATAGCCAGGCTTAGCATCGCGCTGTTCACCAGCCGTGCCATTATCCACACTGATTTTTAGAGCCTTCTGGCAGACACGAACCTTGTAGAGGTGATCAAACAGCTCTTTAGGCATACCTTCAGGAAGATCAACCGTACTGTGGTCGTCGTGAAGTTTAATGTGGCCGATGTACTGAGCATCTATATCCGCTTCATTGGCAATCGCGCCAACAATATTCTTCGGTGACACATCATGGTTGCGACCTACCTCAATACGGTAAGTAACCATTGGAATCTCATTGCCATCCTGATCGGAAGGACCACTCTTTTGACGGCTCGGCTTCTCTCGCTGAGTGCGTTCACCGCGATCCGGGCGCTCACTTCGCTCAAAGCGTTCGGGACGCTCGCCGCGCTCAGGGCGCTTGCGATCTTTTCTATCGTTCGAGCGCTCTTTAGAGGATGCTCTCGGCGTATCCAGTGTGGCCAGTTTCGGGAACAGAGGGCGATCTTTCTGAACTTCAAAAGCCAGTGCCGCAGCCAGTACAGCCATATCAATATCATTCTCGGCGGCAACTTCTTTAACCAGAGAATTAAACTTATCCAGCTTGGTTGATTTACTCATGCCAACCAACTGCTCTTTAAACTGAGCAACACGCTGACCGCTGACTTCTTCATTGCTCGGCAGATTAAACTGGCTAATTGCCTGACGCGTCGACTTTTCAATCGAGCGCAGCATACGGTTTTCTTTCTGAGTAATAAACAGAATCGCCTTGCCTTCACGACCAGCACGGCCAGTTCGACCAATACGGTGAACATAAGACTCGTTGTCGTAAGGAATATCGTAGTTGATCACATGGCTGATACGCTCAACATCCAGACCGCGGGCAGCAACATCGGTAGCCACAACAATATCAATCTGGCCTTTCTTTAAACGGTTAATTGTGCGTTCACGTACCGTCTGGGTCAGATCGCCATTTAGCGCCGAGGAGGAAAACCCACGGGCTTCGAGTTTTTCAGCAATTTCCAGAGTGGCAGACTTGGTGCGCACAAAGATAATCATGCCATCAAACTGCTCTACATCGAGGATGCGGGTCAGCGCATCCATCTTCTGATGGCCTTTAACCATCAGGTAAGACTGCTCGATACGCTCAACAGTTTTAGTTTTAGCTTCAATGCTAACCACTTCAGCATCGCCAAGGTACTTATCGGCAACACGCTTAATGGCCGGCGGCATAGTTGCCGAGAATAGCGCACGCTGACAATCAGCAGGCGTCTTGGAAAGAATGGTTTCAACATCATCGATAAAGCCCATACGCAACATTTCATCAGCTTCATCGAGAATCAGGCCTTTAACCTGACTGAGATCCAGACTGCGACGACGCAAATGGTCAAGCATTCGACCCGGCGTACCTACCACAACCTGAGTGCCGCGCTTTAGACCACGCAGCTGGCCGCCAATATCGGCACCGCCATAAATAGGGAGAACATGGAAACCTTTAATATGTTTGGCGTAGCTCTGAAATGCTTCAGCTACCTGAATCGCCAGCTCACGGGTTGGTGTCAGTACCAGAATCTGTGGTGCTTTCTGCTTTTCGTCGATCATGCTCAAGAATGGCAGGGCAAATGCTGCAGTCTTACCAGTACCTGTCTGAGCGGTTCCGAGTAGATTTTTGCCTTCCAGAATAATAGGAATACTCGCCTCTTGAACAGGGGAGGGTTGCTCGTATCCGA
>Ga0209196_1000166_pt1 | contig 53337 bp, 48 predicted proteins | sample COGITO_mtgs_1105_5_FD_184801 | JGI IMG/M metagenome (GOLD analysis project Ga0209196, IMG submission 184801) | Pelagic marine microbial communities from North Sea - COGITO_mtgs_110509 (SPAdes) (version 2) | ecosystem: Environmental > Aquatic > Marine > Epipelagic ... | reverse complement strand
ACGAGAAGTTTGCAGCACTTGAAGACGCTGGTGTTAAGACTGTTCGCAGTCTGGCTGATATCGGTAATGGCCTAAAAGAAATTACTGGTTGGTAAGTTCTTTTGAGGTTTTAACGATATAAAAAAAAGCGGCTTTCGGGCCGCTTTTTTATGTCCGAAAACTTTTCGAAGCAATTGTGTCACCCGCAATGGAGTGAAGGGTATTGTTCTGGGAAAGGTTAAAGATTTCAGTTTACGGGAGGGGATTCGTCGGCTGCGCTCAGTTATTACTCAACACCAAGCCAACGATCGTCGCAATGGTGGCAATAAACAAAAACGTAAATACAAAACCGCCAATAATAAACGCCAAAGGATTTCCCTGTTCAAAATCACGGTGACGGTTTTTATCGCTTTGCACACCAATCGCTGCCGCTAAAATACTCTTTATTAACGAACCCAATCCAGGCTTTTTCGATTTGCTGTCTTCAGTCACTAATCAATCGCTCCTAATCGTTAAGAATGGGCGTTAACCAGCGCTCAAGATCCGGCACTGACATACCTTTGCGTGTAGCCAATGACTCAACCTGATCGCCGTCAATCTTCCCGGTATTAAAATACTTCGCATCAGGATGACCAAAGTACCAGCCACTCACAGCTGCAGCCGGAGACATGGCAAAGCTTTCGGTCAACTCCAAGCCGATATTCTCAGTGACATTGAGTAGTTCAAACAACGTGCCTTTCTCAGTGTGGTCAGGGCAGGCCGGGTAGCCCGGGGCAGGGCGAATACCGCGGTACTTCTCTTTGATCAACGATTCGTTATCGAGATGTTCATCAGCCGCATAGCCCCAGTGTTCACGACGCACCTGCTCATGGAGTCGCTCGGCAAAGGCCTCGGCCAAACGGTCGGCCAGGGCTTTGACCATAATCGCATTGTAGTCATCGTGCTGGGCTTCATATTCAGCGGCCAGCTCGTCGGCACCAATACCAGTGGTGACCGCAAAGGCACCAATGTGATCGCGGATATCTGATTCTTTTGGCGCGACAAAGTCGGCGAGAGATCTGAGCTCTTCACTGGCGCCGGGCTTTTGAATCTGCTGGCGAATATGGTGCAGGGTGGCGATGGTTTCACCCTTGGAACCATAGACTTCAATATCGTCGTGATTAACCGTATTGGCTTCCCAAAGACCAAATACCGCACGGGCAGTTAGGCGTTTATTGTCGATAATATCTTTCAGCAATTTCTGGGCATCCGCGAATAAATTCTGTGCCGCTTCACCGACCACTTCATCGTCGAGAATCTTTGGGTACTTGCCGACCAGATCCCAGGTAATAAAGAACGGTGTCCAATCAATATAGGGCACCAGTGCTTCCAGCGGATAATCATCTAGAACTGTGACGCCAGGTTTAGCAGGTAGGGTTGGCTGGTAGTCGCGCCAGTTAATCTGTGGCTTCTGCTTAACCGCATCGGAGTAGGCGTACAGCGTTCCCCTTGGGGTTCTGTTAGCCGTGCGCAGTCGCACAGCGTCGTAATCGAGCTGTATCTCGGCGACGAAGGCATCGCGATTTTCTTTGCTGATCAGCTTGCTGGCGACACCTACAGCGCGGGATGCATCGGACACATAGATGGTCTGGTTGCGTGCGTAAGTGGGCGCAATTTTGACCGCAGTATGCGCCTTGGATGTCGTCGCACCACCAATTAATAGGGGTATATCAAAGCCCTGGCGCTCCATCTCTTTGCCCAGGGTGACCATCTCATCCAGTGAGGGGGTAATCAGTCCAGAGAGGCCAATAATATCGACATTCTGTTCCTTGGCAGTCTGAAGAATTTTTTCTGCGGGCACCATCACGCCGAGGTCGATGACCTCATAGTTATTGCACTGCAGGACAACGCCGACAATATTTTTGCCAATATCGTGGACATCACCCTTTACCGTAGCCATCAGAATCTTGCCATTGGTACTGGCGCCTTCATCTTTTTCATCTTCGATATAGGGCTGCAGATAGGCCACTGCCTGTTTCATCACCCGGGCAGACTTGACCACCTGGGGCAGAAACATTTTCCCGGAACCAAACAGGTCGCCGACAATATTCATACCGTCCATCAGCGCGCCTTCAATAACATGCAGGGGGCGATCCGCCTGCTGGCGAGCTTCTTCTGTGTCCTGTTCGATAAAGGCGGTTATACCTTTAACCAGCGCATGTTCCAGGCGACGATTAACATTGCCCTCGCGCCAGCTGAGATCTTCAGTTTTGGCCTGGGTGGAGCCGTCACCGCGATATTTCTCAGCAATCGCCAGCAGGTTTTCAGTACCTTCAGGCGTGCGGAATAGCACGACATCTTCCACGACATTGCGAAGTTCTTCCGGCAGGTCGTCATAGACCGCCAGCTGGCCGGCATTAACAATGCCCATGCTCAGGCCTTCGCGGATGGCATGGTAGAGAAATACCGAGTGAATCGCTTCGCGCACCGGGTTATTGCCGCGGAATGAAAACGATACGTTGGATATGCCGCCGCTTATCAGAGCGTGGGGCAGGTTCTGCTTGATCCAGCTGCAAGCCTGAATAAAGTCGAGACCGTATCTATTGTGCTCTTCAATACCTGTAGCCACGGCGAAGACATTGGGGTCGAAAATAATATCTTCCGCAGGGAAGCCGATCTGCTTGACCAAAATATCGTAGCTGCGCTGGCAGATCTGTTGGCGACGTTCGAGATTATCCGCCTGGCCATCTTCATCAAAGGCCATCACCACAATCGCCGCACCATGTTTTTTACACAGCTGGGCGCGCTCGATAAATTCCGCTTCACCTTCTTTAAGGCTGATGGAGTTGACCACCGACTTGCCCTGAATACATTTTAAGCCGGCTTCAATTACTTCCCATTTTGAAGAGTCGACCATAATTGGCACCCGGGAAATATCCGGTTCGCTGGCAATCAGGTTTAAAAATGTCACCATGGCTGGCAGGGATTCAAGCATGCCTTCGTCCATATTGACGTCGATAATCTGCGCGCCATTAAGAACTTGCTGGCGGGCTACTTCGAGTGCCGCATCGTAGTTCTCTTCAAGAATCAGCCGCTTAAATGCCGCCGAGCCGGTGACATTACAGCGCTCGCCAACATTCACAAACAGTGAGTCGGCAGAGATGGTAAAGGGTTCAAGTCCCGACAGGCGGCAGGCGGGCTCTATCTGGGGAATCTGCCGCACTGGAATAGCTGCCACAACATTGGCAATGGCGCGAATATGCTCTGGCGTTGTACCGCAACAACCACCGACAATATTTAGCAGCCCGGCACTGGCAAACTCGGCCACGGTTGCAGCCATATTTTCCGCATCCAGATCATAGCCGCCAAACTCATTGGGCAGACCGGCATTGGGGTGGGCGCTGACCAATGTATCTGCGGTGTTGGATATCTCCAGCAGGTGAGGGCGAAGCTCTTTGGGCCCCAGGGCACAGTTAAGGCCAACACTGACTGGCCTGCTGTGTTTTACGGAGTTCCAGAATGCTTCCGGTGTCTGTCCGGAAAGGGTGCGGCCACTGGCATCGGTAATCGTGCCAGAGATCATAATTGGCAGTTCATATCCCTGCTTTTCAAACACCAGCTGCACGGCAAAAAGCGCGGCCTTGGCATTCAGAGTATCGAAAATGGTCTCAACCATAATCACATCGGAGCCACCTTCAATTAGCGCTTCGGTGGATTCCACATAGGCTTCTACCAGTTCGTCGAAGGTGACATTGCGCGCACCGGGATCGTTAACGTCCGGTGACAGGGAAGCGGTTCTGCTGGTCGGCCCGAGAATACCTGCGACAAAGCGCGGGCGCTCTGGTGTGGCAAATTCATCAGCGGCTTTTCGCGCGAGCTGTGCAGAGGCAACATTAATCTCGCGAGAAATCGCCTCCATCTTATAATCTGCCTGAGAGATGGTGGTCGAGTTAAAGGTGTTGGTCTCGATAATATCCGCACCGGCTTCAAGGTAGGCACGGTGGATATCGCAGATAATCTCCGGCTGGGTCAGACTTAAAAGGTCATTATTGCCTTTGAGGTCGCTGTGCCAGTCGACAAAGCGCTCACCGCGAAAGTGCTCTTCTTCGAGAGTATGGCGTTGAATCATCGTACCCATCGCGCCATCCAGAACCAAAATGCGCTGCTGAGCGGCATCTAATATGCGCTGCCGGTGGGCTTGAGTTTTATCACACTGAGACATAATGGTTGTCTACACCTTTGTTTATCTGTTGTATCAAAATATTTTGATGGATGCGCATCATACCAAAATAAATTTAAAAAGCGACCTTTAAAAGGTAAAAAGGGGCTATTACCGAGGCCTTGAATTAGCGTAAAATAACCTAGTCTTTTACTCGGGAATTAATTTGTTTAATTCCATCCTCAGGATCCCAGGATAACAATATGCTCAATGTAACAATTACAGAATCGGCCCAGAAATATCTTGCTGGACTATTGGAAAAGCAAAATTGCGAAGGTATAGGTATCCGCATATTTGTCTCCGATCCCGGCACACCCAAGGCTGAAACCTGTATTGCCTACAGCCGTCCAGGCGAGCATAACGAAGAAGACCTGGTCGTTGAGTACGAAGATTTTAACGGTTACTTCGAACAGCGCAGCATCCCCTTTCTCGATGATGCCAAAGTCGACTTTGCTGAAGATAAATTTGGCGGCCAGCTGACGATTCGTGCCCCCAACTCAAGATTGCCCAATGTTACCGATGATAGCCCGATTGAAGATCGTGTGAACTACCTGCTCTATAACGAGATTAATCCCGGTCTGGCCTCTCATGGTGGCGTGGTATCACTGGCAGAAATGGCCGATGGGTTTGCAGTATTGGAATTTGGTGGTGGTTGCCAGGGTTGTTCGGCAGTTGACCTGACCCTTAAAGAGGGCGTTGAGAAAACCCTGATGGAGAAAATCCCAGAGTTAAAGGGTGTTAAGGATGTGACTGACCATACGGATACTTCTAACGCCTATATGTAACTCTTTGCTTAGCGCTAACCCGCTGGGCTTTTAAATTTCTATTAGAATGCTTGCCTGAGTCGACACATTTTCGTACTATCCTAATAAAATATATTCATATATAAATAGATTGGGTCGCCCAAAGCGTTCCATATATTAGAAGCCATGGAGTTCAAATGGATAGAATAAGGATTCTTTTTGTATGCACTTATTTCGGTGGACGGGCGAGGATTGCCGAGCTATATGCCAGGCAAATGGGGTTGAGGAATATTGAAGTTTCGAGCTCAGGATTCGAGGCAGGTACTATTGGCGGACTTCCTCTTCAGGTTATGGACGAGGCGGGGTTTAGTTTTTCGACAGACCCTTTAACAACTGTATTTGATCGCTATTCAAATAAAGAAACTTACGATTATGTTATTACCCTTTGCCACGAGGCTTCGACTGAGCAATGTCCAATGTTTAGAGATAGTGTCGATACGGTCTACGGAAAAGATGCTCAGGTTCTCGGCTGGTCGATACCAGACTTTATTACGCTAAAGGGCTTGCCTGATGAGAAGCTTGAGGGCGCCCGAAATATTCGAAATATGATTAAAGTAAAAGTATCGGCTCTGCTATCGCAGATTTAGAGTTTAGAGTTTAGATTTTAGATTTTAGATTTAGAGTTCAGGTCTGGAGGTCTGCGTAGATTTAGCTATGATGGCTGCTTTTAGAAGGATAGTAATTATGAAGCTGAGCCATTTTCTTATTAGCCTGATCACCGGCACTGTTGCTTCTATAGCTCTGTGCATGGATTCAGTCGCACCCAGTCAACAACCAGAAAACCCCAGTTATACCTATGTGCTTGTCCACGGCGCCAGCGGTGGCGGTTGGGACTGGAAATATATGGATCAGCTGCTAAGTGCCGAGGGACATACTGTCTATCGCGCCACGCTCAGTGGGCTTGGCGAAAGGGCCCATCTGGCCAGCCCGGATATCAATTTAACCACCCATATTAATGATGTTGCCAATCTGATTTTATTTGAAGAGCTGGAGCAGGTTGTGCTGGTTGGCCATAGTTATGCCGGCATGGTGATCACCGGGGTGATGGATCGTCTGCCGGGAAAGGTAAAGCAGGTGTTTTTTCTTGATGCTTTTGTTCCGGCTGATGGGATGGCGGCTGTCGATCTCTGGGGTGATTTATCAGGGCATAAGATTGTTGATGGGATGGTGCATTTTTCTTGGTTGGATAAGCGCAGGCCGGTGCCTGGGGATGTGCCGCAGTCTTATAAAACACTGACTGAGCCGGTGTCGTTCAGTAATCCTCTGGCGCTGGAGTTACCGGTGACTTATGTGCCATTTGTTGGAGGGGTTGTTGAGGGGAAGGCGCGTGCTGGTTTAGATCCTTCTTGGAAGCGGGCTGTGGCGCGTGGTTGGACTATTAAGTTGCTTGAGAGTGATCATAATGCGCAGCGTTCGCATCCGCGGGAGTTGGCTGATTTGTTGTTGGGTTTTGATTAGAGCCAGCCCCTCGTAACAGAAGTTGAAAATCATGCTGGCCTTTAATTAGGCGCGCTTTCTCCCTGATTTTGAATCAGTGGGGCTTTTCACGCCCTTTTTCTTTAGCAGGCTGGCGTTGTTTCTAATCAGTTGTTTCATCTCTCCCTCTACAGCCCGAGTTAGATAACGTCGAATTAATGGTTGATAGCCCAAGTTGTTGATATCGGCTATTACTTTAAGGTCTTCGATAAGTGATTTATCCAAGCGGATAGAAATTGACTGCATAGCTAATGTTGCATCAATATCTAAACTGCTATTTGGAGATGGTTCGGCGTGTTCCAGTGAAGCGCCCAGAATGCCGTCATCCCAGTTTCTCTCGGTACCTTGAATTTTTTTAGACATTTTTTATCACCTTTCGGTTATTGTTTGGAGTGACTATTTCGCCACTCTTTTGTATATACGCTGTGAGGCTTTATCGGCGTCAAAGCATGACTTTATAAAGACCTTTCCATTCTCCAGTACAAAGATAACTTTTAATATTCTGCCTTTGTCGCTTTTGGCAATAAACCACTGAGTCGGTGGTTGTGTTTTATGTGATTCCCTATTATCAATTAGGGTTCCATGAGATCTGTTGTAAAAACACTCGGCGACTTCTTCAAGTGAGACATTATGTTTTTGTTTGAGTTTGGTTTTTATTTTGAGTGAAATGTTAAATGGATGTTGTTGCATGGCACCTTCATTCCTTGAAAGTCTGTATATACGAATAATAACTAAAAGTTATCTTGTTGTATACACAAGCAGGTCACAATCTTTAACTCCTGTGGAGCTTTGAGGCGTTATGGTTTGGTTTAAATTTTACTGAAGTGGAATTATCGAAGAAGTTTCTGAGCTGTTGTTGTTTTGGTATATAAAAATTGATTGCAGGGTGGGCGAGTTGGAAGGATTAACTTAAAACACCTTGAAGGTGTTTTAACCCCTGCGGGGCATCGCCGCTTTGCGGCTCGGTTCAAATTCCGCTGGAGCGGAATTAGTCGAAGAAGGTTCTTACCTCCGTCGTAGCCATATAAAAAAACCCCACCGCTTGCGGTGAGGTTTTTGTATATGGTGCACTCGGAAGGATTCGAACCTTCGACCGCCCGGTTCGTAGCCGGGTACTCTATCCAGCTGAGCTACGAGTGCTTTTAGGTCTCATTTCTGAGGTCGCGTACTATAGGTGAGCGGGGCGGATGAGTCAACAACTGCCGTTGCTGAAAGCATTCTTTTTTGCGAGTTTTTTAAGGCTCTAATTAACTGTAGGCAATTGGTACCTGCATGGTTTCTTTTAACTCTTCCATTACTACATAACTGGTGGATTCCTGAACGGCGGGCAGCTTGAGAATACTGTTGCCCAGCAGCTCTCTGTAGGCGCTCATATCGGCAACTCTGGCTTTTAACAGGTAGTCATAGTTGCCTGAGACAAGAAAGCAGCTCTGCACATTCTCCAAGCTCATTACCGAGTCGCGAAACTCTTCAAAATTTTCCTGAGAGGTGTGGTTAAGGCGTATCTGCACAAACACTACCAGTCCGGCCTTTAATAGCTGGGGGTTGAGGGTTGCAGTATAACCTTCGATATAGCCGTTTTTCTCCAGCCGTTTTACCCGCTCTATACAGGGGGTTACCGAGAGTCCAACCTCGCGGGCTAGGTCGGTATAGCTGATGCGCCCGTCCTTTTGCAGTATGCGCAGGATATTGCGGTCTATTTTGCTGATATTAGGCATCTCGTTTGTTTTCATCGCTATAAATTATCCTGTTTAAAGCCTAATAATAGGAAAATATTCTTTAAGTTTCCCGAATTAAATAAGAAATATTTATGCAAAATTCTAAAATAACAATAATTATTAATGCTGATAGCTGTTATTAAAGGGGTTTGAGCTATGTTAATTGGTGTTCCTAGAGAGATTAAAAATCATGAGTATCGGGTTGGCTTGACGCCATCGTCGGTAATGGAGCTGGTTGCCCGTGGCCACAGGGTAATGGTTGAGGTCGATGCCGGTGCGGCGATTGATTTTTCCAATGCTGAATATACAGCCGCTGGTGCTGAAATCGTCAACAGTGCCGCTGAGGTTTTCGCAGCGGCGGATATGATCGTTAAGGTTAAAGAGCCGCAGCCGGTTGAGTGCGCAATGCTCCGCAGGGGGCAAATTCTCTATACCTACCTGCATCTGGCGCCAGATCCACAGCAGACTGAGTTGTTAATTCAATCCGGGGCTATCTGTATCGCCTATGAGACTGTTACTGACAATCAGGGCGCGCTGCCTCTGTTGGCACCTATGTCTGAGGTGGCCGGGCGCATGTCAGTGCAGGCAGGGGCCTATCATTTGGAGAAGGCTCAGGGTGGTCGCGGGGTACTGCTCGGCGGTGTTCCCGGGGTTGCTCCTGCCAAGGTTCTGGTGATTGGTGGCGGTGTGGTTGGTGATAATGCGGCTGCGATGGCGGTAGGTATGGGTGCCGATGTGACTATTCTCGATCGTTCGATTCCACGTCTGCGTCAGCTGGATGCAAAGTACGAGGGCAGGGCGCGCTGTGTTTATTCTACTGTGGCGGCTATTGAAGAGTATGCCCTAGATGCTGACCTGGTGGTTGGCGCGGTGTTAATCCCCGGTGCTGCGGCGCCAAAACTGCTCAATCGAGATATTATCAGCCGTATGAAAAAGGGCGCTGTGGTGGTGGATGTGGCGATTGACCAGGGTGGCTGTTTTGAGACATCCCATGCAACAACCCATGAGGATCCCACTTTTATAGTCGATAATGTGGTGCATTACTGCGTGGCCAATATGCCCGGTGGCGTGGCGCGAACCTCGACCATGGCGTTGAATAACGCAACATTGCCCTATGCGCTGGCATTGGCAGATGATCCAGTAAATGCTTTATTGACTGATAAGAACTTGCAGAATGGCCTTAATGTGCACAGCGGTAGGGTGACCTATAAGGCAGTGGCCGACGCATTGGATTACCCCTATGTGCCGGCAGAAGAAGTTATTGTGGTGTAATCCATACTACTTTGCTTTTAACAAAAAACCGCCGGTAACCGCTGGCGGTTTTTTGTTTTCTAGACAGTTAGTTGAGTTCGCTATCCTGCCAGAACTTGGTGCCCTTTACGGTCGCCTGTAGTGCCAGGCCTGATTCGGTAAGCTGATAGACAGTGATATTGTCAAAGGTAGCTTCGCCGCCCACTGCACCACCTTTTTCACTGGCCTTAGCGGCGGCATCGGCATTGACGCCAAATGCCCAGCCTTTATCCACAAACTGTGTCAGCGCATCGCGGCTGTGGAAGACAAAGATTACCCTAAAGTCTTTGGCACCTATACCCAGACCAACTCCGGCTTCACCCATTTTCATAAATGTATTGCTGCCGCTCCTGTTGTCGCGGACAACGCCGTGACCACCGCCAATACTGGCGAAGATAAGATTGATATTGGCATTGCTGAATACGGCGTAGCCCTCGGCGCTGTTGATCTGTGCTTTGACATCTGGTTTAACGCTGTAGAGATCGCTGAGCACCTGGTTGCGCATATTAATGATGGCTTGGCGCTTTTCGACTGGGGTTTTACCTGTGGTGTTGCTGCAGGCAGATGTGAGAGCTAAAAGAATCACTGCGATGCTGATCATTACCCTATTCATAACTCGTCCTTTAGATTGTTAATAAATTAAATGTAGCAGTAAATGATTTCTATTGGGGTGCATCGGCAACAAATACCGCACGAATGGGTGCGGGATGTCCCTCGACGGTTTTAGTTGAATCTTCGGGGTCTAAAAAGTCTTCTAGGGATTCAAATGTCATCCATTCGGTAGAGCGCTGCTCTTCAATGCTGGTGGTGCTGATATCAACCATACGCGGGTTTTTAAGCCCGTTCTTTTTCATCCAGTTAATCAGCATATCTGGTGTTGGCAAAAACCAGACATTGGGCATTTTTGCATAGCGATCCTGTGGAACTAGCAGTTGATCTTCATTGCCCTCAATAACTAGCGTTTCCAGTACTAGCTGTCCGCCGGGTTTTAACAGTTGGCGAAGCTCGCGGAGATGATCCATGGGCGAACGGCGGTGATAGAGAATGCCCATAGAGAATACGGTATCAAAGGCGGCCATATTTTCCGGCATATGCTCTATACCCAGAGGCAATACATCGACGGGGAGCTGCTTGCCAGCAAACTGTTTGATGGCGTAAAACTGAAAGACAAATTTAGCTGAGGGATCGATACCGATCACCCGCTCAGCACCGGCGCCGAGCATACGCCAGCAGTGGTAGCCATTGCCGCAACCGACATCGAGCACAGTGCGCCCTTTAAGCGGTGCCAGATGGGGCAGAACCCGATCCCATTTCCAGTCGGAGCGCCACTCGGTATCCAGATGCATACCAAATAAGTTGTAGGGACCTTTGCGCCAGGGATGTAGTCCCATCAATGTGGCTTGCAGTGCCAGCCGGCGGCCTTTATCCATCAAGCTGATATCGCCGATTTGCACGCCATTGCTAAGCTCTATATGCAGTGGGTCTACTTCTGGCAGGCGCCTGAGGGTTTCTTCCCATTCAGGCATATCGCCCCAGCGTTCACGACGCAGTTGATGGGCGACAAGCTCTGGAAGTTGCTGTCCCCAATCGTTGAGATCAGATTCTTCCAGCCAGCAAAATAGGGGGCCGTAATCGAGGGATGGTGGGATTGATGAAGAGGTCATAGTACTGCTCAAAATTTAAGTGGGAAATTATAAGGCATTTCCGTTATTGTTTGCTGCTCAGTAATAGGAAAAAATAAAAACAGGATTGCCATAAATAATGACCGACCAATCGATCGAGCCGTCTCTACAGAAAAAATTTGATCAGCTAGAAGAAAAGCTTGCCTACCTGGAAATGAGTAATGTTGAGTTAAACGATGAGATTTTTCGTCAGCAACAGGATATTGATTCATTGACCAAGGCCCATAGATCACTGCTTGAGCGTCTTGAAGCTTTGCAGGATAGTGCCGCCGAGGGTGATATGCAGCAGGGGGAGAAGCCTCCGCATTATTAGTTGACCAGGGAGATGATTGAACAGGCCGGTGATTGAACAGGCCGACTAAAAACAGAAAATCTATCAGGGAGGGGTCCATGAGTAATTTCAATATCAGCGCTGTGGATAAGAGCGCAATAGACCATACATTGGCTTCGCAAAAGGCCTATGCGCTTAATTTGCGCAAGTCGAGCTGTGCTGAGCGTCTTGAAGTGCTGGCACGCTTTGAGAAAGTCTTTAAAGCCTCCTATACCAAGATGTATGCCGCAGCCGCAGCAGATTTTGGCAAGCCGGAAGCGGAAGTGGATATGGGCGAGATTATGGTCGTGGTCTCCGAGCTCGCCCATATTCGTAAAAAACTTAAGAAGTGGATGAAAGCCACGCCGGTTAAAGCCTCTATGGCGATGCTCGGCACCTCGTCAAAAATTATTGTCGAGCCCAAGGGCACAAGCCTGGTGATCTCGCCCTGGAACTATCCGTTTAACCTGACCTTTGGGCCAATGATGTCTGCGATTGCCGCGGGCAATACGGTGATTATTAAGCCCTCAGAAATGACGCCGCATATGTCGAGGGTGATTGCCGAGATTGTCGCCGAGGCTTTTCGTCCTGAAGAGGTGGCGCTGTTTGAGGGTAACGCTGAGATATCGACCTATTTGACCAGCCTGCCTTTTGACCATATCTTTTTTACCGGCAGTCCGGCGGTGGGTAAATTGGTGATGGCTGCTGCGGCTAAAAACCTCACGTCGGTGACCCTTGAGCTGGGTGGCAAGAGCCCGGTGATTGTCGATAAGAGTGCCAATATTGCCAAAGCCGCGCGCAGTATTGCCTTTGGTAAATTTAGCAATAATGGCCAGACCTGTATTGCCCCGGATTATCTGTATGTGGATAAGGCAGTAAAGGATTTATTGATAGCCGAGTTAAAGACCTATATCGGCCACCAATACGGTTTGGGTGAAGACGCTTTGGCGAATGATGATTACTGCCAGATTGCCAATTCTGCCCACCATGGTCGCATATCTGGCCTGTTAGATGATGCCTTGGCCAATGGCGGGCAGTTGATTACTGGCGGTCAGGTCGATGATCAGCAGTGTTCTATTGCCCCGACTTTGGTCGAGGGTATGAGTGCCGATTCACGGATAATGCAGGAGGAGATATTTGGCCCGCTGCTGCCAATTCTTAGCTATACAGATTTGGATGCTGTTCTCGGTCATATCAATAGCCAGCCAAAACCACTGGCACTGTATTTTTACAGCTCGGATAAGCGCGCAATAGATAAGGTACTTGAGGAAACCAGCGCAGGTGGCACCTGTATTAACCAGTCAGTGGTGCACTTTGCGCATCCTAACTTGCCGTTTGGTGGGGTTAATAACAGTGGTATTGGTATGTCGGGCGGGGAGTGGGGTTTTAAAGCTTTCTCCCATGAGCGCAGTGTTTTGGAAGATAAATGGAGCAGTATTCATATGATGCATCCCCCCTATACTCCGAAGGTAAAAAAGCTGATTAAGATGGCGGTTTCTTTTTTAGGGCGCTAGTTAATCTTAAGCAGGCTTTATAGCCACCAGAGAAGCAAAATTAAAACACTGAAACCAGGGGCTTGCGGATTCAAAACCGCAGGCCTTAAGTCGATTGATATGGCTGTCCAGAGTTTCGGGAATCAGCACATTTTCAATTGAATCACGCTTTTGGCTAATCTCCAGATCACTGTATCCCTGTGCACTTTTAAACTGGTGATGAAGTTCCGTAAGCAGTTGATTTAAAGACTCCGGCTCAAATAAAAGCTTCTCGGATATTACCAAGCAACCGCCAGGTTTTAGCCCCGCATAAATCTTTTCCAGCAGTGCCCGACGTTTATCCAGGGGGATAAATTGCAGGGTAAAGTTCATTACCACCAGCGAAGCATTGGTTATCTCAATATCGCAGATATCTGCTTCAAGGAGTTGCACTGGTGTCTTCGAGCTCTGATTGTCGAGTAGTGATTGGCAGCGTTCAAGCATCGCCGCTGAATTATCCACCGCGATAATCGAGACTCCGGGCTGGTCGATCTGCTGGCGAATGGCCAGTGATGAAGCGCCGAGGGAACAGCCGAGGTCATAACAGTTGCTGTCAGGCTGAACAAAGCGTGCAGCCAGCTCGCCACAGAGATTGATAATCGTCTGGTAGCCGGGCACCGAGCGCTGAATCATATCCGGAAAAACATCGACAACCGCCTTGTCGAAAACAAAGCGCGGCACATTTCCCAGCGGGCTGGCAAATAGATCGTCGCGCTTTATTGCCGATTTAGGCTCATCATTCATCGTCATTAAACCGCAATGATATCCAAACCAGTTTTAGCCGCCAGATCACTGTTGGTGATGACAGCAGTCTGTGCCTTGTCCTGGCGCAGGTAAGTGTTGGCAACCCGCTTAAGGTCTTGGTCAGTCACCGCGAGCACACGATTTCTAAATTGCACAATTGAGTCTTTGTTGCGGCCATTGAGCTCGCCATGGAAGGCTTGCATCGCCTCGCCAGCGGGTGAGGCGGGCTTGTCGAGACTGCCAATCACACCGAGCACGGCCTCTTCGACTTTATCGGCACCCAGAGGTTTTTCCAGTAGCCAGTTAATGGAATTATCAAAGTCTTCAAGGGTGCCGGTAATTCTTGGGTCGCGGTAGGAGTAGAAGCGGAAGGCACCGGACTGGTTGTCCTGGGAAGCACCACCGCCATAGGCACCACCCTGTTCGCGAATGGTGCGATGCAGGTAGCCATTGCGCAATACACCGCCGAGTACCGTCAATGCCGCTGAGTCAGGGTGGCTGGTAGGCACGGTGGGGTAGGCCTTGGCACAGAAGCTGACCTGGGTATTGGTTGTCCAGCAGTGATTGACTGGTGAGAGTGTCGGGTTAAAGCTGATGATATTGCCTGTGGGGCTGGTATTTTCACCACCCCCTGTGAATATCTGTTGCAGGGTATCTGTAAAACCAGCAAGGCGATCTTGTTCAGCAACCAGTAGATACTGGCGCGGCTGTTGCAAGACCAGCTGGTGAATTTCCTCTAACTGTGCGGCAAGAGACTGTAACCCAGCTTCACTATCCAAACTTTGATCCAGCTTCTTGAGTAAGCTGAGGCCGGTAACACCGCCCCAACGCTGGCTCAGATAGGCACTGGCAGATAGACCGCTAGATGCTGCGGTCATTGCCAGAGAGTGGCCGCTGCCAACAATTGTTGATTCGCGGTGGGTGCGAATTTGCGAGACTAGTTCGCGCAGGCGCGGCAGTTCAGTAAAGCCAGTTTCCTGCAGAGACTCCTGCATTAGATCGCTCATAGCCTGCTGATTGCGGGCCAGACCTTTGGACGAAAAGCTGATATTGCCGTGAAGCGTTTCAATACTGTCTTTGTCAGAGCGCACCGAGGCCGATGCCGAGTAGGCGCCAACCACACTGGAGTGCCACAGCTGAGTCTGCTGATAATCTCTGCCACCAACACCCATTTCGGTCACGCAGGTGCTGTAGAGCGGCAGCAGGTCCATCTGGGCATCGCTGAGGGCGGGCATAGGCATAATAATCTGCTGGTAGGCGAGACCATTGGTGCCGGCGCTGTATGTTGTCAGGGGTAGAGGTTGGCTTTTCACCGACTGTTTTTCTGCATAGGCAATTTCAACCGGCACATCTTCGATACCGACCTTGGGAAGAATCTCTAGGTCTTCTTCCATCTCCTGACGTTCTTTTAATACAGTTGCCGCGTCTACTATCGCTTGCTTTTCAGCATCGCTAAGGCTGGTTTTAATCTCCGCCAAACGGTCTTTTTCCGCCTGTTCTTTCTGTCGCGCCAACTCTGTATCCGGTTTCATCACCAAACGGATACGGTGCTGGTTGTTCAGCAACAGATCGCGGGCCAGTGATTTAATAAATTCTGGATCCTGTATCTGCTGTTGCAGTTTGTCCAGTACCGGATCTAGATTTAACAGTGCGATCGGATCGCCGCGATGGGTGGCGCTGGTCAGCGAGGTGAGAATTAAATTCAGTCCATAGGGATAGCCGCCACCGGAGACTTCGCGCTGGGAGAGTTCCAGCTGGTGCAGGCTGGCTGCCACCTGTTCCTGGGGCAGGCCATTGTCTGCAACATCGCGCAGTACATCGAGAACAAGTGCTTCGACAGCATCTGCATGCTCGGGGTTTGAACCCTCTACACCACAGGCAAAGCAGAGTTCTTTTTGCGAATCTTCAAGGCCGCACATCGGCGAGGGCGAGGTGCCCAAATCGGTGGTTTCCAGTGCTCGCAGCATTGGCGAACCGCTATTGTCGAACAGTACACTCGAGAGCAGGCGCGCCTGCATGGTCGCTTCCAGATCAGTCGATTCGCCGAGTAACCAAGAGACAACAATATGGGTGTTGTCTTCGAGTGGCTGTTGATCATCAGCGGCATAGACCTCTTCGAAATACTGCGGCTCGCTGTAGCGCTGTTCATTTTCAACGGCAATATGGCAGTCGAGCTTATCAAAGCGGCTCAGGGCATTCTCTTCAAAGACAGCCTGATGCTCCTCGGCGGGAATATCACCAAAGGTGATAAAAATTGCATTGCTCGGGTGGTAGTTGGTCTCGTAAAACGCTTTAAATTGCTCGTAGCTGAGGTCGGGGATATCCGCTGGCTCTCCGCCACTGTTGTAGTGGTAGGTGCTGGTTGGGTAGAGATGTTGGGTCATAGTCTGCCAGAGCGTCGAATTGATCGAACTCATAGCGCCTTTCATCTCGTTGAAGACCACACCCTTATAGGTCAGTTCTGAGCCTGTATCTGCGGGATCGGCAAACTCCAGACGGTGGCCTTCTTGAGCAAAGTCCAGCGGGTCGAGACGGGCAAAGAATACCGAATCAAGATAGACACTGAGCAGGTTGTTAAAATCTTTTTTGTTCTGGCTGGCGAAAGGGTAGGCCGTCCAGTCGGAACTGGTAAAGGCATTCATAAAGGTATTTAGCGAGCGCCGAATCATCATAAAGAACGGGTCGCGCACCGGGTATTTCTCGCTGCCACAGAGCGCGGTATGTTCGAGAATATGGGCTACACCTGTGGAGTCCATAGGCACAGTTCGCAGTGCCACCAGAAATACATTTTCCTTATTGTCTGCCGCCAGGTGGATATGCTGTGCACCGGTTACTCGGTGGCGGTATTCCTCGTAGCGAAGTTTTAGGGAGGGTATTTCCTGCTTGCGTAAAAGCTCAAAGGCCGAGTTTAGACTGTTGGTCATAAAAGGTGACTGCTCTGTGGGTGTTAAAACTTTGGAAGGCAGCATTCTACTTGAAGAACAGGTCAGTGGAAATGCTACTTATGTTTGATTTATAGAGCCGGTTTCTTTCGAGCTTGTAAATCTTTGGCGATATTCAATTGGTGTTGTTTTTTCCCAGCGTTTAAACGCGCGGTAAAAAGTGCTGGGTTCCGAGAAGCCGGTCAGGTAGACAATTTCACTGATATCTTCATTGGTTTTCGACAGTAGCCGTTTAGCCAGAGAGTGGCGCAGATTATTTAACAGTTGTTGAAAACTGGTGTCTGCAGTCTTTAGTTGATGTCTTAGTTGACGAGGGGTCATCTCAAGTTTTGCGGCAACAGTGTCCAGGCTGGCGGTGCCGCTTTCGAGCATTGAGGCGATCAGGCTGTTCACATCGCCAATAAAGTCTTGCTGTTGCAACATTGCCATATGATCTTCTGCAACTTTAACATGCAGATTTAAGAGCTCAGGGGCTGAGTTTAGCGAACGGTAGTCGAGAGTTTCCTTTGCAAAGTAGAGCCTGAATTCTTCGGCACCAAAGGTTACTTCGCATTGGAATATGCGCTCATATTCAGCGATATCAGTATTGGGCTGGTGCCTGAATATGATTTTTTCAGGTTTAAAGACACCATCGGTAATGGCCTGAAACCCCTTGACCACGCCCAGGGTAAGAGCCTCGCTAAAGTGTGAGGTAACAAACTGTCTGTCTACGAAGTAGGCGGTTAGATAGGGTTTTGGTTGTTCAACCAGTCGTGCTTGCAGTGCATCGCTCACCAGCCGCTGGTAATTGATGTTTCTGCGCAGACCGTCTCCAAAGTTGGCGCTGCTGTGAAACAGATATTCAATAATTTGCCCTTTATAAATAGGCATTTTCTCGCCAACATGCAGGCCTATACTGGGATCGCCAGATAATTCAGCTGCAGCTTGCCAAAATCTTGGCTGGGCGGAAAACTGAGTACGCAGGTTGGCCGTATAGAGTCTGTCGGGTTTTAGTCCCGAGCGTTTCAGTACTTCATTGGCATCAATGCCAAGATTTAATAGACCTTGGTAGGCTAGGCGTACTAAAGTTCCAGCATCCGTTAGGTTTGCCATATATATATTGACGTGAATAATGTAGCGTTAGTATACATGATTGACCGAAATGACAAAGTTATGTTTTTGAAGTGCCAATGACTAACAGGGAAAAAGTTATCAAAATTAACCATATGAATAGTTTTCAAGCCACAGATACAATTGTAGTCCCCAATACCAAACCCTCTATGTTGATTGAGAATCTCCCCTGTCTACCCGCATTATTAGGTAAGTTAGCATTTAAGTCATCTACATACGAAATATCAGATTCATTGCCAGCGCTGAGAGCGCAACACAAAGACCTGCTTATTGATGCCAAACATCTTGCCAGATACAGGTCGCTCTGTGGTTTTCAGCCAGGCAGTAAAATACCTGCCACCTATTTACAGACACTGGCAATGCCCCTGGTTCTCAATATTATGAGCAACAGCCAGTTTCCCATCCGCGCTATAGGCAAGATGCATCTTCGCAATCAAGTCTCGGTTCTTGAAAAATTCGATTTCAGGCAGCCTGTTACGCTGACTGTTTCTGTTGGTGATTCAATTCTCACCAGTCGTGGTTTGGAATGGAATATGGACTTTTCCGCTGTGGTTGATAATCAGTTGGTGTGGTCTGGTTTTTCTACTTACCTCTATATTTGTGAAACAGGATTGTCGCCCCGGGAAAAGCCTAGATTGATTCGCGGTGATAACCCTGAGGATTGGCTGGTACCCAAGGGTACAGGCCGTCGCTATGGGCGTATATCGGGAGACTGCAACCCAATCCACCTTTCAAACCTGACTGCTAAATTATTTGGCTTTAGATCTGCAATTGCCCACGGTATGTGGAGCAAGACACGCTGTATAGCAGCACTGGAAGATTCCTTACCCGAGTCGGGATATACGGTTGATGTTGCCTTTATGCGGCCCCTCTATCTGCCTTCCAAAGTTAAGTTTTATACCAGACAGCTTGAGTCAGGTCAGCATTTTTCACTGTTTAATAAGCGTGGTGAAAAAGCCTATCTTAGGGGCCTAATTTCATAGGTATTTTCTATGCCAGATTATAAAGTCCCGGTAAATGACTATCTGTTTCTGTTTAACCAGGTTCTGGATATGCAGAGTAAATACCAACATATCGAGGGTGGTGCTGAAGCTACCCCGGATATGCTGGAGGCGATTTTTTTCGAGGCGGCTAAATTCTCTGAAAATGAGTTGGCGCCTATCTACCAGAGTGGTGATGAAGGCTGTACCTGGAATGATGGGGTAGTTACTACTCCGGCAGGTTTTAAAGAAGCCTATAGCAAATTTATTGAAGCTGGCTGGACTACTCTAACGGGTGATCCCGAATTGGGTGGCCAGGGTTTACCTTCCTCCCTAAGTATTGCCGTCAATGAAATGCTGACTACCGCCAACTGGGCCTGGGCTATGTACCCTGGTCTTAGTGAAGGCGCTATTGCCACCCTAGAGACCAGCGGCACTAAACAACAGCAGCAGGATTACCTGGTTAAGCTGATCAGTGGTGAATGGAGTGGCACTATGTGTCTTACCGAGCCACATTGCGGTACCGATCTAGGGCAGATGAAAAGTAAAGCTACACCCAATGAGGACGGTAGCTACAGTGTTAATGGCACCAAGATATTTATCAGTGCTGGCGAGCATGATCTGACTGAAAATATTGTTCATATAGTGCTGGCGAAACTACCCGATGCACCTGCCGGCACCAAAGGTCTTTCACTGTTTATTATTCCCAAGTTCCTTCCCGCTGAAGATGGATCAGTGGGCGAGCGCAATGGCGTTGTATGTGGCTCAATCGAACACAAGATGGGTATCCACGGCAATGGCACGGCGGTACTTAACTTTGACGATGCCAAAAGCTTTTTAATTGGTGAACCTCATGAAGGTCTTGCGGCGATGTTCACCTATATGAACGTGGCGCGAATAGGGACTGCAAGTCAGGGTGCTGCAGCGGCAGAGCGTTCCTACCAAGGCGCGTCAGCCTATGCTCGCGAGCGTCTGGCGATGCGTTCTCTGTCCGGGGCTAAAAACCCCGATGGCCCAGCGGATGCGATTATTGAGCATCCAGATGTTCGTCGCATGTTACTCACCCAGCGAGTGATTGCCGAGGGTGGTCGGGCGATGGTTATCTATGCAAGTCAGTTTGCCGATCTCTACAGTGCTGGTAAAACCGCTGAGGCTCGCGATGCGGCGGAAGCTCGTCTTGGCTTTTGCACACCGATTCTGAAAGGTTTTATTACCGAGTTGGGTGTTGAGGCAGCAAACCATGGCGTGCAGGTTTTTGGTGGCCACGGTTATATCAAAGAGTGGGGCATGGAGCAGATTCTTCGCGATAGCCGCATTGCAACTCTCTATGAGGGCACCACCGGCATTCAGGCCCTGGATCTGGTCGGCCGTAAAGTTCTGTTGGACAGATTTAAGCAGTTAAAGATCTTTACCGGCGAGATGCTGAAATTTGCCGGTCAGTTTTTACCCTGGAAAGCACAGGGTAAGAATAAAATCCTGCGCAAGCAGGCCTGGGCTGTCACCAAGCTGGCGCTGAAATGGCGTTATCTGGGTCTTCGTTTGGGAATGCGTGCGAAAAAGAACCCGGACAATGCCGGTGCCGCCTCTGTCGATTTTCTGATGTTCTCCGGTTATGCCTATATGGCCTTTATGTGGTTGCAGATGAGTGCAGCGGCAAGCAGCCAGTTGCAAGCTGGTGAGGGTGAAAAGGAATTCCTTGAAGCTAAGTTACATACAGCCAAGTTTTTCTTTGAGCGTATTCTGCCGCGCGCCGATGCTCATGCTAAAACTATAGGTGCCGATATTGACAGTGTTATGGGTATGCCAACCAAGTACTTTGAATAATCACATCTGATATTAGCTATTGGCTTTTAGTTGTTAGCTATTGGCAATGCGCAAGCGTTCCCGCTTTGGATCGGCTAGCGGAATTGCCTTTAATAGCTGCTGGGTATATTCCTGCTGTGGATTTTCCCAGAGTGCCTCTGTCTCACCGGTCTCAATAATCACACCTTTGTTCATCACCATCACCCGATCTGAGATATAGCGAACCACGGATAAGTCGTGGGAAATAAACATCATGGTCAGATTATGGCGCTCTACAAGATCGAGAATTAGGTCGAGAATCTGCGCCTGAATAGTTACATCCAGTGCAGACACCGGTTCATCGGCAATTATCAATTCTGGCTTGGTCGCTATAGCTCGGCCAATAGCGATACGCTGACGCTGGCCACCGGAAAACTCATGGGGATATTTGCGCATCTGGCTATGAGCCAGCCCTACATCATCCATGAGTTGGCGCACCTGCTGTTCGATATTTTTACTGTTAGCCAGACCGTGGTAGAGCAGGGGTTCTGCCAGAGTTTCAAAGACTGTCATGCGCGGGTTTAGCGAGGCATAGGGATCCTGGAAAATCATCTGCATTCGGCGCCGCCAGGGCACTAGCTGTTTTGGATTGAGCTCACCAAGCTGAGTGTTATCAAACTTTACTGTTCCTGACGTGGTGGGTGCCAGCTGTAAAATAGAGCGTCCCAGCGTTGATTTACCAGAGCCGGATTCGCCGACTAAGCCAAGTATCTCACCGCGTTGTATCTCCAGGGAAACCCCATCCACGGCTTTAATCGATTGTTTCCCGCTACTTCCTTTATTGTAGTCGTCAAAGTAGGTTTTTAAATCCCGCACTTCCACCAGCGGCTTATTTTTCTCTGCGCGATTGGGGAGCACCTTGGCGCCCTCGGGAATAGCGGTCAGGAGTTTTTGTGTGTATTCATTTTCACTGTGGTAAAAAATACGCTCTGTATCACCGGCCTCTCTGATCGTGCCATCACACATTACGATCACCTTATCGGCAATACCGGCGACTACGCCTAGATCATGACTAATAAAAATCACCGCCACATCGCGGGTTTTTTGCAGCTGTTTAATCAGCTCTAAAATCTGGGCCTGAATCGTCACATCAAGGGCAGTGGTGGGCTCATCGCAGATTAATAAGCGCGGCTTATTAATCAGTGCCATGGCGATCATCACCCGCTGGCGCATACCCCCAGAGAATTCATGGGGATAGCAGTCAAAGCGCGCTTCGGGATCGATAATACCCACTTCATCGAGCAATTCGATGGCCAGTTTGCGGGCAGTTTTGCGGTCTTTAACGCGAGTTTTGTCCGGATGGTAAATCAATGGTTCAATAAGCTGCTCGCCGATACTGATAAAGGGGTTCAGCGAGGTCATCGGATCCTGGAAAATCACCGCGATATCATTGCCGCGAAACTGACGCATACGGGTAGGGCTGCAACTTAACAAATCCTCGCCATCAAATAGCGCGGTACCGGCTTCGATCACTGCCGGTGGTTTGGGTAGCAGATCCAGCAGGCTGTAACAGGTGACTGATTTGCCCGAGCCGGACTCACCGACAATCGCCAATGTCTCGCCAGCATCGACGCTAAAACTGACATCGTCGACCGCTTTAACCACGCCATTTCTGGTGTGGAAGTAAATCTTTAAACCATTGACCTCAAGTAGTGCCATAGGGATTAATCCTTTGAGGTTCTGGGGTCGAGGGCATCGCGCAGGCCATCACCGAGAAAGTTAAGGGCAAACAGGGTCAGGGACAGTGCAATCCCCGGGAAGATCAGCAGCCAGGGGTACTCTTCCATGGTCTCAACGCCGTAGTTGATCAGCAGGCCCCAGGAACTCTGTGGCGGTTGAATACCCAGTCCGAGAAAGCTTAAAAAAGCCTCCAGTAACATTACGCTGGGAATCGTTAATGTGGTGTAGACAATCACCGGGCCGAGGGTATTGGGAATAATATGGCGACGGATAATTGTCCATTGAGAGAGCCCCAGGGAGTGGGCGGCTTCAACAAATTCCTGCTTGCGTAGTGCCATCACCTGACTGCGCACTATGCGCGCCATGGTCAACCATTCGACGGCGCCAATCGCCAAAAACAGCAGTAGGATATTGCGCCCAAAAACCACCATTAACAGCACGATAAAAATCATAAAGGGCAGGGCATACATAATATCGACGATACGCATCATCACTGCATCGGTGCGGCCGCCGACAAAGCCGGCAACGGCGCCCCAGACTACCCCTATCAAAAGGGCAACCGCAGTGGCGATAAAACCAACAGTGAGTGATACCCGCCCACCGTACATAATTCTTGTCAGCATATCGCGACCAAAGATATCGGTCCCTAACCAGTGTTCCATTGAGGGTGATGTTGCCCCCAGAATCAGGTTTTGTTCTTCGTAGCCGTAGGGTGCGATCCAGGGTGTTAGTAGAGAAATTACACAGAGCAGGCCGAGGATAGCGAGGCCAAACAGGGCGAGATAATTTTTGCACAGTTTGATCCAGGCGTCCTGCCACAATGAGGTGCCTTGCTTTTCGCGCTGCTGCAGCTCGTCGATAGCCATCAGCTATTCCCTCCGGCCTGTTGCTGTCGCAATTTTGGGTTTAACCAGATGGCGAGCATATCGGAGAGCAAATTAAACAAGATAATCAGTGTCGCGAAGAAGATCGTCATACCGAGAATCATGGTGTAGTCGCGATTAAATGCGGCTTGCACATAGAAGCGGCCAAGTCCGGGTATTTGAAAAATGGTTTCGACAACAAATGAGCCGCCGAGAAGCCCGGCAAAGGCCGGCCCTAAAAAAGCCACCACTGGAATTAGGCCGCCGCGCAGAGCGTGCTTAAAGATAATTAATCGCTCTGAGAGACCCTTGGCACGGGCAGTGCGGATATAGTCCTGGGATAGAACTTCAAGCATGCCACCTCTGGATAGGCGCGCTATATAGGCGGCATAACCAGTGCCCAGGGTGATTGAGGGCATAATTTTATCCCCGGGTATATCGCCCCAGCCGGAGACAGGCAGCCATTCCAGATGGATGCCAAATACCAGAACCAGTAGTGGCCCAAGTAAGAAAGAGGGCATGCAGATGCCGAGCATGGCCGCGGACATGGGTACATAGTCCTGCATGCTATTGGGGCGCATTGCGGCGACAACCCCGGCGCTGATACCAATTACCAGAGCTACTAGCATGGCGTAGAGGGCAAGCTCTGCTGTGGCCGGCAATCCAGCGGCAATCAATTCATTGACGGTGCGCCCGGAATATTTGAAGGATGGGCCAAAATCTCCTTTCAGTACATCACCGAGATAGCTGACATACTGTTGCCACAGGGGTTGGTCGAGATTGTACTGTGTCTCAAGGGCTTTGATCACTTCCGGTGGCACGGCTTTATCCGCGGAAAAGGGGCCGCCGGGGGCAGAGTGAACCAGAAAAAAGGTCGCGCTGATAACAATCAGCAATACAGGTATGGCTTGGAGTAGTCGGTTAAGGGCAAACCTCAACATTAGTTCTCTGCTCCTGTATCGGCTTCTAGGTAAATTTCTTTAAATGAAGGCTGATTGAGAATATTGTCATTAAAGTTTTTCACCGAAGTATTGACCAGGTTATTCGAGGTGTAAATATATATTGGAATAACGGGCATATCCTCCAGTAGCATCTTTTCGGCCGCGGTAAATATAGCCAGTCGCTCGGCATGGCTCTTGGCTGTGGGAGCCTCTTCAAGGATCAGTCGGTCGTACTCTTTATTGCACCAGCCCGTTCTGTTATTGCCACCATTACAGAGAAACATATCGAGAAAATTATTTGGGTCAACGTAGTCGCCAATCCAGCCGGCGCGGGCAATTTCATAGTCGCGACCGCTGACACTGTTGAGGTAGACCTTCCACTCCTGGTTGAGTAATTTGACGTCGATATTCAGATGGTTTTTCCACATCTGTTGAATAGCGACAGCAATCTTGCGATGTCCTTCGCTGGTGTTGTAGAGGATTTCTGTGGCAGGGAATCCCATGCCATTGGGGTAACCGGCTTCAGCTAATAATTGTTTTGCCGCCTCGGGATTAAATTCTAAATCACTCTCTGGGTAGTATCCCATGGTGTTGGGCGGTGTCATGGCATAAGCGGGAATCTGCCCGGCTTTGAGTATGCGTTGAGCAATTTGCTCACGGTCTATGGTCATGCCCAGGGCACGTCTTACGCGCTTGTCCTGCAACTGTGGGACACGCACATTAAGGCGATAGAAATAGGTGCCCAAATAGGGGTCAATATGCAGTGCTGGATCATTGCGACTCTGGTAGGTTGCGATCTTATCGGCGGGGACGGTACCGCTGTAATGGAGTTGCCCAGCGCGGAACATACGCTCTTCAGTGATGGCGTTTTCGGTGGGGTAGAAGATGATTTTATTTAAGCGGACATTGTCGGCATCCCAGTAGTTGGGATTGTGTTCGACCACTACCCGACGATTAATTTTCCACTCCAATAGTTGAAAGGCACCGTTGCCAACCAGGTTGCCCTCATAGGTCCAACGTGTGCCACGCTCGTCTGCATCGCCAAATTTTTCGACGGTGGGGCGATGGACTGGATAGAGGCTGTAATGATCTAGAAGTTGTAAGAAATAGGGGGTTGGGTTTTTTAGTGTCACCTGAAGTCTATGGTCGTCCAGCGCTTTGACACCGACCTGATCAAAGTCAGTGATTTCACCTTCATAATATTCTTTGGCATTTTCAATAGAGAAATACATATAGGCATAGAGATTGCCCAACGCCGGTTGCAGAGCGCGCCACCATGACCAGACGTAGTCATGGGCATTGTGGGGGTCACCATTTGACCAGCGGGCGTTGTCGCGCAGATAAAAGGTGTAAACACGGCCATCTTCACTGACTTCCCAGGATTTGGCGACACCGGGTCTGGGTTCGAGGGTTTTACTGTCCTTGAGAACCAGGCCTTCCATAAGGGCAATAATTATTTTGTGTTCAGGTACGCCGGTGGCGATATGAGGATCTAAACTTTGCGGTTCGGTGCCATTGCCCCAGTGCAGTGTTCCACTGCGATTGCCACTTGAGACGTTGTTTTCCGAAGAGCCGCAGCCGCTGAGGAGAAGCGTTGAGAGCAGGGTTATCGCTATTGTTGAACAGAGCGTAAAGAGTGAATCTGAGACCTGCCGCTTCATCGAATAAAAATCCTTAATTATTGTTGTATAAGCCCAGCGCCCAATTTCGGCCTGGGTCAGTGTAAACAAGCCGGCAGTCTGTGTGAAGGTCAGGCTCTGTTCTGAGAAATACTTCCGACGTTGAAACCATAGACTTTTTGCGTCTAATTTAACAGAGGCCATGTAGTTATTGTTTAAGCTGTTGCACTTGCAGGCCAAACCTCGGATAATCCCGCGCTCTGTTTCAATGGTGTCCCTCATTGGTCCCCTCGCAACGGCCAACCGCAAACCCCGCCAGGCCCGGAAGGGAGCAACGGTAGCGGTTATGCTGTGTGCCGAGGTGTGGCTGATGGGGGTCACCGCCATTAATTATCCTCCAGCATCTAATTCCTTTGCTTGTCATTCTGAACGTATGTGAAGAATCTTTTTAGTGTTGCCTCCATTAATGCCAAAGCTTCCTTATTTAATATTCTGAACGAATGTGAAGAATCTCCCTTTGTAGTGGGGCGCCCAAAAGCGGCGCCTGACTGATCCAATAAGGGTAGTGCCACTCTTGGGCTTTGTGCGGGGTTTGGTTATGGTTATCTATTAGAGCTTTTTATTTAGAGAGCTCATATTAAAAGCCTCTTTCCGCGCTGGGTTTATCTGCCTATAATGGTTTTTTATTTTGAAGACCTGTTGAGATGAGTTATCAAGTACTTGCCCGCAAGTGGCGTCCGCGTATTTTTGCCGAGATGGCAGGCCAGCAACATGTGTTGCAGGCGTTGATTAACGCGCTGGATAACAACCGTCTTCACCATGCCTATCTATTTACCGGCACCCGCGGTGTGGGTAAAACCACCATCGCTAGAATTCTCTCCAAATGTTTAAACTGCGAAACTGGTGTTAGCTCGGTTCCCTGCGGAGAGTGCTCGGCTTGTAATGAGATTAATGAAGGGCGTTTTGTCGATCTGATTGAAGTGGATGCGGCATCGCGAACCGGCGTTGATGATATGCGCGATCTGCTCGATAACGTTCAGTACACACCGGCCCGCGGTCGCTATAAGATTTATCTGATCGATGAGGTGCACATGCTGTCGAAAAACAGTTTTGCTGCACTATTAAAAACCCTCGAAGAACCACCGCCCCATGTTAAGTTTTTGTTTGCTACCACCGATCCGCAAAAGCTTCCGATTACCGTACTCTCGCGCTGTCTGCAGTTTAATCTGAAGAATCTTAGCCCCGAGAGAATTACCGAGCACTTGCAGTTTGTTCTCGGCGAAGAGAAGGTGCCTTTTGAAGAGGCGGGTATCTGGTCTCTGGCTCGCGCTGCCGATGGCAGTATGCGTGATGCCCTGAGCCTGACCGATCAGGCGATTGGTCACGGTGGTGGAAAAATTAATGAGACTGATGTCAGCTCTATGCTCGGGACTATTGAGCGCAGCTATGTGATTGATATTTGCCGGGCGCTCTCGGCAGGATCAGGTCCGGATCTGTTGGCGGCTATCGGCAGAATGGCAGAGCAGTCACCAGACTATGATGCAGCCCTGGCTGATGTGCTGTCGATTTGGCATCAGGTGGCCATAGTGCAAACTGTTCCTGAAGCTTTGGATAAGGGGCTGGCCAATTACAGTGAAGTGTTGTCGCTCTCCGCAGAAGTCAGTCGCGAAGATGTGCAACTGTTCTACCAAATTTGCCTGATGGGGCGCAAAGACCTCGAACTCTCTGCCGATGCTAAATCGGGTTTTGAGATGGTGATGTTGCGCGCATTGGCATTTCGCCCGCATAACTCCCCACGCGGAGCTGCACTGGCATCCTCAGGTCAAACAGCTCCTGCGGCGCCAGTTCCTGAAACAACCAAAGCCACACCGGTTCCACCGGAGGTGGAGCCCAGCGTAAAAAAGTCTGAAACGCTAGTCGAGGAAGATAGACCGCCCTGGGAACCTCAGCTCGCAGTGGCCGAGCCCTCAGCTTCTTCTAATATTGAACCCACGGCCCCAAATGTTGAGCACGCTGCGGCACCTGATGCAAACAAGGAGCCCTCAGCTTCGTTTAATAAAGAGGCCCCCTCAGTTTCTAGTAATGAAAAGTCACAAGAATCTATTCCCCTGGAAAAATTCACCCCAGAGAACTGGATCCAGCTGCGCAAACAGCTCAGCATAGTTGCCTCCCTGGGTGAGATCGCCAGTCACTGCCTGTATCTGGGTCGCAGTGGCAGCGAGCTAAGATTTCTAATCGATAGCAACCACAACAGTCTCTACGATGAGGCACACCAAGAGCAGTTTAGCGAAGCCCTCAGCGACTATTTTAAAACGCTGGTTACTGTTCAGATCAGTCTCGGTGTTGCCGAACAGGAAACCCCGCGAGCGGCAAACCTGCGTGAGAAGTCCGAGCGCCTTGCCGAAGCCGTAGAGACTCTACATAAGGATCCCGCCGTGGTTAAATTTAAACAGCTGTTCGATGGAGCAGTGGATGAGCGCTCAGTGCGACCCATAGACTAAACGGCCAAACGACCGGTTTGAGGAAAGTATGAATATCAACGATTTAATGAAACAGGCCCAGCAGATGCAGGGCAAAATGGCCGAGATGCAAGAGCAGGCGGCCAATGCTGAAGTGATCGGTGAGTCCGGTGCCGGTATGGTAAAAGTGGTGATGACTGGCCGTCACGATGTCCGTCAAGTGACCCTAGATCCTTCACTAATGCAGGAAGATAAAGAATTTCTCGAAGACTTGCTGGCCGCTGCGGTAAATGATGCGGTGCGCAAAGTCGAAGCCCAGAGCAAGGATGCCTTAGGTAAAATGGCCGGGGGTATGGATTTGCCGCCCGGTTTTAAAATGCCATTTTGATAGCAACCAAATAAAACTAAATAATTGCGAAAGGCCAAATTTTGTACGGTAATCTAATCGATCAACTTATTGACTCACTGCGTGTATTGCCCGGTGTCGGAGCCAAGTCTGCTCAACGCATGGCATTGCACCTGCTCGAGCGAGACCGCAGTGGTGCTTCGCGGCTTGCCGAAATGATTATCGAGTCGGTGGACAAAGTAGGGCGCTGCGGCGAGTGCCGCACCCTAACCGAGCACGAGCACTGTGCTATCTGTAGCAACAGCAGTCGGCTGCCGGAACAGATCTGTGTGGTTGAGAGCCCGGCGGATTTATATGCCATCGAGCAGGCGGGCAGCTTTCGCGGTAAATACTTTGTCCTGCTCGGTCATCTGTCACCAATTGACGGTATCGGCCCTGAGCAGCTGGGTATAGATCAGCTAATTGAACGCCTTAAAACCGGTACTGTGGATGAATTAATCCTGGCTACTAACCTGACTGTTGAAGGCGAGGCGACCGCTCATTTTATTGCCGACAAGGCCAAGGCGCTGGGTGTCTCTGTATCCCGTATCGCCTACGGTGTGCCTATGGGTGGTGAGCTTGAGTACGTCGATGGCGGCACCTTAAATATGGCTCTTCAAAGCAGGAAATCCCTCTAGATGATAGATTCAACAACAGATTCAACTCAGGCTACTCAGCACTGGGTGGCCAGTAATCAACAGCTGGCAGCGCTCTGTGATCAGTTGCAATCAGCCACCTCACTAGCGATTGATACCGAGTTTATGCGCACCAACACCTACTTCCCGAAGCTGGCTCTGATTCAGCTCTCGGACGGTGAGCAGTGCTGGCTGATCGATGTATTAGAGATCGACCAGTTTGGGCCCCTTAAAGCGCTGCTCGAAGCACCAGGATTGGTACTTATTTTTCATGCCCCGGGCGAAGATTTTGAAGTGCTCGACCATGCGCTGTCGATTGTGCCAAACCGTATTTTCGATACCCAGGTTGCCGCTGGTCTGGTCAATATTGGTTACTCCATGGGCTATGCACGTCTGGTCGCCCATGTATTTGATATTGAACTGGGCAAGGAAGATACCCGATCCGACTGGATGGTTCGTCCTCTCAGCGAGCGCCAAAAGCGCTATGCGGCCGACGACGTGCTCTATCTGCACCGTCTGTATAAAATTCTTAGCGATCAGCTTGCCGAGCAACAGCGTCACAGCTGGCTTGATGAGGAGATGCTCGGTCTTTTGGAAATTGCTGCGCAGCGTAAAAAGGCCGCCGATTACTATCTGCGTGTTAAAGGTGCCTGGCGCTTGCAGGGCAGTTCTCTGGCCGTGCTAAAAAACCTCTGTGACTGGCGTGAGGCAACTGCCCGCAGTCTGGATAAGCCACGTTCGCATATCGTTAAAGACAATGTTCTTTTAGAGCTGGCCAACAGTATGCCAACCACTATGGGTCAGTTGCATGGCATTGATGACTGGTACTCGCGCTCGGTTAAGCGTTTTGGTGAAGATGTTCTGCAGCTGATTGCCGATGTGGATCACGACAATATCCCCGAGGGATTACCCCAGCCGCTGTCCCGTGCCGTGGCCGCTGTGATGAAGACCATGCGCGCCAGACTCAATGAGGTGGCCGAAGATCATGCTATCCCCAAAGAGTTGATGTGCAATAAAAAAGAGCTGGAGTCGATTCTGCGCACTGTTGTTGAGGGCGACTGTCAGTGGCCAACCCGACTTACCGACGGCTGGCGAGTTGCCATGGTGACTCCGGCACTACAGTCGATAATTGAAAGCAGTGACAGCCTGTGAAAATACTCTGCGATATCTACAAGACTGCCAGCAAAGATGAGATGTATCTCTACCTGAACCGGGCCAAAGGTTTTGAATCTGTTCCTGAGGCGCTGCTGAAGAGTTTTGGTGAACCGCTTTTAGTGACTACCATGGTGTTGACCGAGGGCAAAAAATTAGCCCGCGCGGATATTCTAAAGGTGCTTGCTGATCTTTCTGCCCAGGGTTTTTACCTGCAGATGCCACCGCCAAAATTCCCCAAGGCAAGTGATAGCCAATGAAATTACAGCCCTGGTGGGAAGCTGTTTCCCTTGCAGATATGAACGACACACAGTGGGAATCCCTCTGTGATGGCTGTGCAAAGTGCTGCCTGGTCAAGCTTGAAGACTATGACAGTGCCGATATTTACCACACTAATGTCACCTGCCAGCTTTTGGATACAGAGTCCTGTCGCTGTTCCGATTATCCCGGCCGCCACAAGGTGGTGGATGACTGCATTAAACTTGACCGCAATAATATAAATACACTGGCATGGCTACCTAAAAGCTGTTCTTATAGGCTTGTAGCTGCAGGGGAGCCCCTGCCTGAATGGCATTATCTGCGCTCGGGCGATAGACAGATGATTCATAGTTACGGCGCTTCATTGCGCGGTAAAGTGGTCTCTGAACTCGAGGTTCGGGACGAAGATATCGAAGATCATATTATTAAATGGATTGATTAATTATGTTTTCTGCTGAAGATTATTTACAGGGTTGGATCCTATACAGCATAGGCGCCAGCTGTCTGCTTCTGTTTCTGTGGCTGATTTTGCGCACATCCACCTGGACTACAGTTCGCCATCTGCTGTTACTGCTGGCGGCCTCGGTTCTCTTAACCCCGGTTACCGCCTATCGCGATGATAGTCATCTGGCCCCGGCATTTTTTGTCAGCCTCTATGAAGGGGTTATGGTCTCGGGAGCTGATGCAGGTTTTCAGCGCGGTCTGGCGCCGATTATTGCGGTGGCCATATTTGCGATAATTTTTTATCTATTGGTCAGATTTATCATCGGTGTTATTGCCAGAAAAACCTCTTCTGGAAAAAGCCCAAAACAGGAAAAATCGACTGGAAAGATACGCGGTGCAAGGCTTAATCCAAAGCAGGATCTAGTGGGTTAAATTTTGGGACGGGCTCTTTAGACCGCTCTTTAGTCCGCTCTTTAGTTCGCTCTTTAGCACGTGCTCTCGTTCTCTGGTTCTTATTCTTTCACACTCCCAGCCTATAAAAACTCCACAGTCATATTGGTTTGATCAGGGGCACTGTTTTTAGCCTATTATGTACAACTAATTGTTTTTTAACTGCAATGTGGATTTTGATTCTATGAAATTTGAAGGTACAGAAAACTATGTAGCCACCGACGAGCTGCAGATGGCGGTTAATGCGGCGGTAGCACTGCAGCGTCCTCTGCTGATCAAAGGCGAGCCGGGCACGGGTAAAACACTACTGGCGGAAGAGGTGGCTAAAGCCCTTGGCAAACCATTGTTAGCCTGGCATATCAAATCGACAACCAAAGCTCAGCAGGGCCTCTATGAATACGACGCGGTATCGCGTTTGCGGGATTCTCAGCTCGGCAACGAAAAAGTCAATGATATCGGCAACTATATCGATAAGGGTAAACTCTGGCAGGCCTTTACCGCCGATGAACAAGTGGTGCTGTTAATCGATGAGATCGACAAGGCCGATATTGAATTTCCCAATGATCTGCTGCTCGAATTGGATCGCATGGAGTTTCATGTCTATGAAACCGGCGAGACGATCAAAGCACTCCAGCGCCCGATTGTGATTATTACCAGCAACAATGAAAAAGAACTGCCGGACGCCTTTTTGCGTCGTTGCTTCTTCCACTTTATCAGCTTTCCGGATCGCGCCACCATGCAGCGTATTGTCGATGTGCATTTCCCGGTGATCAAAAAGACCCTGGTCGATCAGGCGCTGGATATTTTCTTTGATGTACGCAAAATTCCGGGTTTAAAGAAAAAGCCCTCAACCTCGGAGTTGGTGGACTGGTTAAAGTTAATTCTCTCCGATGATATTCCCGAGGATATTCTCACCAACCGCGACCCCACCAAGGCCATCCCGCCGCTTTACGGCGCGCTGTTAAAGAACGAGCAGGATGTTCACCTACTAGAACGACTGGCCTTTATGACCCGTCGTGAAGCCCGCTAGGAAGCCTTAAACAGTCCTATGCTGATTAATTTTTTCTACAGCCTCAAGCGCGCCAATGTTCCGGTCTCGATTAAAGAGCTGCTGGATCTGCTCAGTGCTATGGAAAAGAATATCGCCTTTGGCTCACTGGATGATTTTTATCTGCTGGCGCGCACCTGCCTGGTCAAGGATGAAAAGTTCTACGATCGTTTTGATCGCGCCTTTGGTGCCTACTTTAAAAACCTTGAAAATATCGACGGTATTATTGAAGCGCTAATTCCCGAAGACTGGTTGCGCAAAGAATTTGAAAAGCATTTTACTGACGAAGAAAAAGCCAAAATTGAAAGTCTTGGCGGTCTTGAAAAGTTAATTGAAGAGTTTAAAAAACGTCTTGAGGAACAGAAGGAGCGTCATCAGGGCGGCAATAAATGGATTGGTACTGGTGGCACATCACCCTTTGGTCACGGCGGTTTTAATCCCGAGGGTATTCGGGTTGGCGGCGAAGGTGGGCAGGGCAGTGCAGTCAAAGTCTGGGATGAGCGCCAGTTTGCCGATCTCGATGACTCGGTACAGATCGGCACGCGCAATATAAAAATTGCCCTGCGTCGACTGCGTAAATTTGCCCGCGAAGGATCGGCGGATCAGCTAGATCTCGATGATACGGTTCGTAGCACCGCGCGCAATGCTGGTCTACTGGATATCAAAATGGTTCCAGAGCGCCACAATGCGGTCAAGGTGCTGATCTTTTTTGATGTCGGCGGCTCTATGGATCCCTATGTGCGCCTCTGTGAAGAGCTTTTCTCCGCGGCTAAAACTGAATTTAAGCATCTCGAATATTTCTATTTCCACAACTGTCTCTACGACTATGTGTGGAAGGACAATCAGCGCCGCCGCGACGAGCAGATATCTACCTACGATTTACTCAATAAATACACCTCGGACTACAGGGTTATCTTTGTCGGTGATGCCTCTATGGCACCCTATGAGATTAACAGTCCCGGCGGCAGTGTCGAGTATCACAATGAAGAGCCGGGCAGTGCCTGGATGCAGCGGATGTCTCAGACCTTTGAGAAACTGATCTGGCTAAACCCAGTGCAGGAGCAGTACTGGGACTATACGCCATCAATTTTAATGCTACGGGAGCTGGTTGGGGGTAAGATGTATCCATTGACTCTGGCCGGACTGGAAAAGGGTATAAGACTTCTGGCCAAATAGACTGTCGAAGTTAGTGGGCTTAGGCTCAGAAAAATAAAAACTACAATAAAATAATAAACGCTTTTAAAGCACAAAATAATAAAATGGGTGGGTAATGCTATGCGTGTACAGGACGCTGCAGATCAGGCGCTGCAAAAAATAGGGGTATCGAACCAACAACCAGAACTTCCGGCGCAATCACTGCTGCAGCTATGGCAGCAGTCAGTCGCGGATTCCGCTGATCTGCCTGCATTTACCTGTATTGGTCAGACTCTTAGCTATGCTCAGATCGATCAACTAGCCGATCGGATCGCCACTCATTTTCATCAGCAGTTCAATCTGCAAGCCGGCGATAGAATTGCTGTGCAGCTGCCTAATTTACTCCAGTACCCGATTGTTGTTGTTGCTGCCTGGAAGCTGGGTCTGGTTATCGTCAATACCAACCCCATGTACACTCACCGTGAGCTGGTGCATCAGTTTAATGATTCCGGGGCCAAGGCGGTGGTGGTTCTGGATCGCTTTTACGACACTGTTGCCGCAGCGCTCCCTGAGACAGGGATTGAGCATGTCATGGTCACCCGGGCTATAGATCTCTTGCCCCAGCCAAAGAAAACTCTGTTGACCGTTGTCAGCAAAGCGTTGGGCAAGCGACCGACACTGCCAAGCAGCGGTTTTACGTCATTTTCAGAGGTTGTTTCCGATTTGGGAACGAGCGACTATCCGCTGCACAGTCCATCACTGGATGATATCTGTGCTCTGCAGTACACCGGCGGCACCACCGGGGTTTCCAAGGGCGTTATGCTTACCCAGAGCTCAATTATGCACAATATTGCCCAGGCTCTGGCGATGGTCAATGTCGGCGATAATTCGATTCAGAACAATACGATAGTCATGCCGCTACCGCTCTACCATATCTATGCCTATATGCTGAGTATGGGTTTGATTCCTGCGACCCGTGGCCACAGTCTATTGATCCCTGATCCGCGCAATATCTCGGCATTTGTGGGCGCTATCAAGAATGTTAAGTTTGAAATGCTCTGCGGTTTAAACTCCCTTTTTGTCTCCCTGATGCAGGATAAAGGCTTTCAGAAACTCGATTTTTCAGCCCTGAATAAAACCCTGTCTGGGGGTATGGCGCTGATGGATTCTGTGGCCAATGACTGGCAGAAAATGACAGGCTGTGTCGTCAGTGAGGGCTATGGTATGACCGAGTCATCGCCAATTATCTCGATGAATCCAGCGGGCTTTGAAAAGATTGGCTCAGCCGGAATTCCAATTCCCGGCACTGAAGTCAAAGTTGTCGACGACAGTGGTGTTGAGCAGGAAGTCGGTGGTGTCGGTGAATTGGTTGTTCGCGGCGCTCAGGTAATGCGCGGCTACTGGCAGCGCGACGAGCAAACCGCCGAGGTGGTTGTCGACGGCTGGTTGCATACAGGCGATATTGTCACTGTCGACGCAGATGGCTATATCAAGATTGTCGATCGTCTTAAAGATATGATTATTGTCTCTGGTTTTAATGTCTATCCCAATGAGTTGGAGCAGGCCCTGACTCAGCACCCTGAGGTGCTTGAATGCGCAGCTATCGGCGTAGCCGACGAAAAGGCCGGTGAAGTGGTCAAGATGTTTGTCGTGGCCAGTGATGATGCCAGCCTGACTGAAGAGCAGGTGATTGAATTCTGTAAGTCGACGATGGCTGGATATAAGGTGCCGAAATTTGTTGAGTTTCGCGATGATCTGCCCAAGACCAATGTCGGCAAAGTGCTGCGCAAGGAACTAAAGGCCCAAGAACAGAAACAGTAAGAGAAATAGAACAGTACTGGGAATAGCCCTAGCGCCGGAGACTCAATTAGAGTTGAGAATTGAGAGTTAAAGTCTTCTTAATTGTCCAGCGATAGGGCGGCTTTACCCTTAGTTATAGATATTAGCTAAGGATTGGCCCCAGCTTCATGGCAATACCCATATCACCCTGAATCTTTAACTTGCCGGTCATAAAGGCTGCGGTACCATCGAGCTTACCCTCGGCCATAGCGATAAAGTTCTCCAGACTGATAATCATGGTGCACTGAGCTTCGATATCATCATTGCTAACCTGATTGGGAACCTGGGTAGCATCGAGAACCAGAAAGCCATCATCACCAAAATCAAATTTTAAGATTGAACCCAAACCGCAATCTTCCCCGACCTTCTCTTTTAAGCCTGTTGTAACTGTTTCCAATGACATACGGGTAACCCCTCTATTATATTTTTATTCTTTAGCGAATCGATTTTGTCTACGCTAAATACTCTTCCACTGTAAAAATCTGTGCTTTAAAAATCAAGGCATAATAACAACCAAAAGATAGGATTAAGCGCCGATATTAGTTTTTGTTGACTGGGTTGCTGTTATATTTGTTGTTTTCACCGGCGGGGATTGCAGGCTACTATAGCTGCTAATGAATAATTATAAATGGATGGGGCAATGACCTTAGATAATCCCACTATCCAAGTGCGCAAGGGCGAGGAGCTCGATCCTCTGCAATTGGATAGGGTGCTTAAGCAGATTGTGCCCGGATTGTCCGAATTAAAGGGCACCCCGGTTATCAAGCAGTATGCCTCTGGTGCATCAAACCTCACTTACCTGATCAGCTACGACAATCGCGAGCTGGTATTGCGGCGGCCGCCGTCTGGTGCCAAGGCGGCCAGCGCCCATTCAATGATTCGCGAGTATCGGGTAATCAGCGCATTGGAATCCCTATACCCGGCTGTACCTAAGGGGATTTACTACAGCGATGATGAGTCGCTGCTGGGTTCCGAGTTTTATTTGATGGAAAAGGTTGAGGGGTTGTTAGTCAAGAGCAGTCTGCCAGCGGCCTGGAATTTTACGGATAGCGATCGCCGGCGTTTTGGGCAAACCGTCTTCGATAAATTAATCGAGTTACATCGGGTTGATTACAGCGCTGCTGGGTTGGCTGATTTTGGCCGGCCTCAAGGCTATGCTGAACGGCAGATACTCGGTTGGAATAAGCGTTTTACCAATGCCCAGACTGCGGATATCTCAGGCTTTGAGGATATTCAGGAATGGCTTGTGGCGCATATACCCACTACAGCGGGGGATAGCTCTGCTGCGCTGATTCACGGTGACTTCCGTATCGACAATGTAATGATTGATCCCGAGAACCCTTTTAAGGTTATCGCAGTGATGGACTGGGAGATGGCGGCACTGGGTGATCCGTTGATGGATTTGGCCAACTCGCTGGCGTACTGGGTTCAGGCTGATGATCCCCCGGTGTTACAGGTGATAAAACAGCAGCCCTCGGATGCCCCGGGAATGATGCGCCGCGAGGAGATTCTCGCTTACTACGCTGAGCAGACCGGCTTCGATACTTCAAAGTGGGATTTCTATAAGGTCTATGGTTACTGGCGGCTTATGGGTATTTTACAGCAGCTCTATTTTCGCTATGTTAATCAGCAGACTCAGGATCAACGTTTTGCCAGCTACGGTCAGGCTGTTGCTAGTCTGGGTGATTACTGTCGCCAATTGATTTCAAAATCCAGCCTGTAAAGATAATAAAAACAGTAGGTTATATAGTTAATCTATAGTGATTTAGTGGTTGAAATCTTGCGCCGCTGTGTCTTTCTACTATTGCCACTAGGTCTCTAATTTTACCCAGCTTCAGCGTGACTCGCCGTCCACCTTATTTATTGACAGTTTTAATGTCACAACATACTGTTAAGCGCATTATTTGTTCAAAGGGGTGAGAGGGTGGATATTAATTTTTCAGCAGAGGATCTCGCGTTTCGCGATGAGGTGCGGGCATTTTTTGCCAGTGAATACGATGCTGAGGTAGCGCAGGGTCTCTCGGGCGGCCAGGGTGAGGATTACAAGCAGGCGATTATTGATTGGCAGAAAAAACTCCATGCCAAAGGCTGGATTGCCCCGGGCTGGCCAAAAGAGTACGGCGGCACTGGCTGGTCGGTTACTCAGAAGTTTATCTATGAGACCGAGCGTGGTTCGGCTGGTGTACCGGATGTGGTTCCCTTTGGTCTAAAGATGGTAGCGCCGGTTATTTATACCTTTGGTAACGAAGAACAGAAGGCCAGGTTTTTACCGCGTATTCTCTCCAGTGATGACTGGTGGTGCCAGGGCTATTCAGAGACTGGCGCCGGTTCCGACCTGGCGGCCCTAAGCACAACTGCCGAGTATGCGGGGGATAACTATATCGTCAACGGCCGCAAGATCTGGACCACCTTTGCTCAGTATGCCGATTGGATATTCTGTCTGGTACGCACCTCTAAAGATGTGCGCAAACAGCAGGGCATAAGCTTTCTGCTGATTGATATGAAAACCCCAGGGGTTTCGGTTAAGCCGATTCCCACCATCGATGGCAAGCACAGCCTCAATGAGGTGCTGTTTGAAGATGCCCTGGTGCCACGGGAAAACCTAATTGGTGAGCAGGATAAGGGCTGGACCTATGCCAAGGCGCTGCTCGCCCATGAGCGCACCGGTATGGCCGAAGTGGCCGACTCCAAGCGGATGCTGGTCAATCTCAAGCAGCGCGCAGCAGCAGAGGTTAATGGTGGTCAGCCAATGATTGCTGATCCGGTATTCCAGATGCGTCTCTCGGATATTGAAATGGAGCTTATGGCTTTGGAGTACACGGAGTTGCGTGTCTTTGCCTCTATGGCTGGGGGCGGAGCGCCAGGGCCAGAGTCCTCACTGTTAAAAATCAAAGGCACGGAAATCTCCCAGTCTATTCACGAGCTCCAGTTGCAGCTGGCGGCCTATTATGGCGGCGCTCTGCAGGGTGATCTGAGTAACCGGCAGCTGGGTCATGAGTTTGCTGCCGAGGCGCGAAAAAGTTATATGTATGGCCGCGCTGCGACTATCTACGGTGGCTCAAATGAAGTGCAGCGCAATGTGATTGCCAAAGCTGTACTGGGTCTTTAAGAGAGCCGCCAGGCTTAAGAAAAATATTGTTGGAGATGGGCTAGATGAATTTTGAATTTTCCGAAGAGCAGGTAATGATCAAAGATAGCGTCGCGCGCTTTGTTCGTGATGAGTACGACTTTGATACCCGACGTAAGATTATTGAATCAGAAGAGGGTATCAATCGGGATTTCTGGGCGATGTTTGCCGAGTTGGGCTGGCTGTCGATTCCCTTTGCCGAAGAGTATGGCGGCTTTGGTGGTTCGGTTGAAGATACCGTGGCGATGATGGAAGAGTTGGGCAAAGGCATAGTGGTCGAGCCCTATGTGTCGACCGTTGTTATTTTTGGTGCCCTGCTTGCAGCATCAACCAATGAAGCTCTAAAAGCGGACTCTATCCCTAAAATTATCGACGGCAGCTGCCTGGGTAGCTTTGCCTTTCTAGAGCGTCAGTCGCGCTATGAAATAGCGGATATCGCCACCAGTGCTGCTGTGACAGAGTCTGGTTACTCCATTAATGGCGAAAAGAGCGTGGTGTTTAATGGCGCCACTGCCGACAGCCTGATTGTTGCCGCACGCACCAGCGGTGGTCAGTTCGACCGCCAGGGTGTCAGCCTGTTTATGGTTGATGCTCGGTCCCCGGGAATTAGCATCGACAGTTATAAGACTATGGATGGCCAGAGTGCTTCCACGATCAGTTTTAAAGATGTTCAGGTGTCCCCTAGGCAGTTGCTTGGCGCGGTTGACCAGGGAATGGATATTGTCGATCAGGTGATGCCGCAGATACTCCTGGCACTGAGTGCTGAGGCACTGGGTATTATGGCGACCCTTAACAGTATCACTGTGGACTACACGAAAACCCGCCAGCAATTTGGTACGCCAATCAGTTCATTCCAAGCCCTGCAGCATCGTATGGTCGATACCTTTATGGGTTGTGAGCTGTCAAGGTCAATGCTCTATCGCGGTCTCTGTGATGCTGCTGAAGTTGCAGCGAACCCAGCGGCCGGTAATCTGGGACTGCAAAAGTCGGTGCATGCCCTTAAGGCGACAGTGGCTAAATATGGCAAGCTGATTGGCGAAGAGGCAATTCAGATTCATGGTGGTATAGGTATCACCGATGAGTTAAATATTGGTCATTATGTAAAGCGTCTGATGACCATTAATGTCACCTTTGGCGATGGTGATTTTCACCAGAAGAAATTTAATCAACTCAGTTATTCAAATCTTTAAGCAAACGTTGATAAACGGTATGGCTGAAGTGGGTGGAGTAGTCTATAAGTGCAAGTTTAAATGTAAAAGTTTAAATCTATAATCAATCGAGAGCAGCTGTGTGTATTTATCGAAAGCTCGCAATAGGAAACGCCCAATGAATACTGATAACGATAAAACCATTCTCGGGCACCCGCGAGGCCTGTTGATTTTATTCCTTACCGAGATGTGGGAGCGTTTCTCCTATTACGGTATGCGCGGTCTGTTAATTGTCTACCTGACCCAGCACTTTTTATTCTCCGATGAAAAATCCAGTTTGATCTACGGTGCCTATACCGCGTTGGTCTATGTGATGACTATTGTTGGTGGCTCTCTGGCAGACCGCTATCTGGGCGCGCGCAAGGCAGTTACCTTTGGCGCCATACTCCTTACCCTTGGACACTTTGGAATGAGCTTTGAGGGGGAGGGTTCCAGACAGCTGGTCACCTATGGGGACAGCCAGTATCAGATAAAGCTCGATGCCCGAGGTGGTGATGCCCGTCAGCAGATTGTTACTGATCAGGGGATCTCCTACATCAACTTCACTGAAACCAGTATGGAGATAGCCGAGCCTGAGGCTGTGGGTCTGCCTGCGACTATTGCGCGGGATCAATTATCGATCAGTGTCGAGCGCGAAGAGTTCTACTTGAATATTCTCTACCTCTCTCTGGCGCTGTTGATTGCCGGGGTAGGTTTTTTAAAAGCTAATATCTCCACCATCGTGGGTTCACTCTATGGCTTTGGTGATTCGCGGCGGGATTCCGGATTTACGATTTTCTATATGGGTATCAATATTGGCGCATTTCTGGCGTCTATCTTCTGTGGTTATCTAGGTATTGTTCACGGCTGGAAATACGGCTTCGGTCTCGCCGGTGTCGGTATGCTGTTAGGGCTGATTATCTTCCTCTCCTGTCAGGGATGGTTGCAGGGTAAGGCCGAGCCACCCTCAATGGAAAAGCTAAAAGAAAAAGTATTTCTGTTTATCAATTTGGAATGGTGCTGTTACCTGATTGGTCTGGGGATTATTGTTGTCTCTATGCTGCTGGTGATGAATGAAGAGTTGGTCGGCGGCATACTGGGCCCGCTTGGTGTGCTGATGTTTGTTCTATTAGTTAGCTATGCATTTACTCAACTTAAAGGGGATGAGCGCTCGCGAATGTTGGCGGCAATCTACTTTATATTGGCGCAGATTCCTTTCTGGGCACTTTTTGAGCAGGCAGGTTCTTCACTTAATCTGCTAACGGTTCGTCTGGTTGATCGCGAGATATTTGGCTGGTCGGTGCCCGGACCAGTCTTTCAATCTCTCAATGCCGGATTTATCTTTCTTTTTGCGCCTCTATTAGCTTGGCTGTGGATCTGGCTGGCCAAGCGCAAGCTCAACCCCCCGACAGCGGTTAAGTTTGCCCTGGGTGTGGCTATGGCCGGTATGGGGTTTATAGTGCTAGTCGCCGGTATGAAAAGCTCCGGTGCTGTGGGTCTGACACCGGTGCTATTTATCTTTGCCATCTACTGGATTCACACAATGGGTGAGTTACTGGTTTCGCCGGTAGGCTTATCTGTAGTTACCAAGCTTGCCCCTATACGAGTTGTGGGTATGACCATGGGGGCCTGGTTTCTCTACTCGGGCCTATCCAACTATCTGGCGGGTGCGATTGCACGCACCACGGGGGCAGAAACTATAGGTGGGCAGATGACCAATATAGCAGTGGCTAAAGCCGGGTATATTCAGGTCTATTCTCAGGTTGGCTATATAGCTCTGGGTATAGCATTGCTGATGCTATTATTATCGCCAGTTATCACCAAGATGATGCGCGATGCCGACTAAAGGGGCCAACTAAAAATTTAAACGCAAAGTAATTAATATTAACCAGCAAGTTTTCTAGGGAGAGTAATCAATATGCCACAACTTATAAAAAAACAGGAAATCGAACAGTACATTGGCCATACCTGTGAGCCGACAGACTGGTTTGAAGTTACTCAGGATCAGGTTAATACATTTGCCGACTGCACATTGGATCGACAGTTTATTCATATAGACCCTGAGGCTGCCGCCCAGACCCCTTTCGGCGGCACAATTGCCCACGGATTCCTGACCCTGTCCATGCTGTCATATTTTGCCGAGAGCTTTGGCCTGATTGTCGAAGGCATCTATATGGGTGTAAACAAGGGCTTCGATAAGGTGCGCTTTGTCTCTCCTGTTGCGGTTGGCAGCAAAATTCGTGCTCATGCCATGATCCTCGATATCAATGAAAAACGCCCTGGTCAGTTTGATTTTAAAATTGAGGTGACCGTTGAGATTGAAGGGGTTGAAAAACCTGCTCTGGTCGCTGAATGGTTATCCGTTCAGATGGTTAAATAAATAGTTAAATAAAATAATTATCAGTTCCAATTTATGAGGTAAGTAATGAGCATTAATTTTCAAGGTCAAGTAGCAATTGTCACCGGTGCAGGAAATGGCCTGGGTCGCTCCCACGCATTGGCACTGGCAGAGCGTGGTGCCAAAGTTGTGGTTAACGATCTCGGTGGTGCCCGCGATGGCACCGGCGCATCATCAGATGCGGCAATGGAAGTCGTCGGCCTTATTGAAGCTGCCGGGGGTGAAGCCTTTGCCCACGGTGCCAATGTTGCCAATTTCGATGAAGTGCAGGATATGGTTGCCCAGGCCATGGACAAGTGGGGTCGGGTGGATATCCTAATTAATAATGCTGGTATTTTACGTGATAAGTCATTTGCCAAAATGGATCTGGCCGACTTTAAACTGGTGATGGATGTGCATCTGATGGGCTCGGTTAACTGTACCAAAGCCGTCTGGGACATTATGCGCGAACAGAACTATGGCCGTATTCTAATGACCACATCTTCCAGTGGTATGTATGGCAATTTTGGCCAGTCTAACTACGGCGCGGCGAAAATGGCGCTTCTTGGTTTTATGAATACCCTGGTTCTTGAAGGTGGCAAAAACAATATTCATATCAATGCCCTGGCACCTACCGCCGGAACCCGTATGACTGAGGATCTATTGCCGCCGGAAGTCATGGGTATGCTGACACCGGAATCTGTTACCGCCGGTGCCCTGGTACTCTGTGACGAAAGCGCCCCAACAAGAACAATTCTCTGTGCCGGTGCCGGTGGATATGCCACGGCCAGTATCTATGAGAGCGATGGCATCTTTGTCCCCGCAGATAAGCAAAACCCCGATGAGATCAGAGCCAACTGGGATCAGTTGTCAGATATCTCAGATCATAAAGCACTGGAATCCGGTGCCAAGCAGACCGAGAAGTTTTTGATGAAAGCCATGGCTGCACTGCAGGGCCAATAGAGGGCAAGGTCAGTAGAGAGCAGGGCTCGTAAAAAGTAGAGTTAGGTGCCAGGTAATTGGATGAGTAAATTAAATTATTAAGGATATTATTATGAAAGAAGCCGTTATTGTCTCAGCTGCTCGCACTCCAATCGGTCGAGCATTTCGCGGTGCATTCAACAATCTTGAAGCACCCTCCATGAGCTCCTGCGCAATCAATGCCGCTGTTGAGCGCGCTGGCGTAGATCCCGCGGAAATTGATGACTGTATTATGGGTGCTGCCATGCAGCAGGGAACTCAGACCATGAACCTCGGCCGCCAGGCAGTGATGGCTGCAGGTCTTCCGGTTACAGTCTCGGGCATGACGGTTGACCGCCAGTGTTCTTCGGGCCTGATGGCTATCTCCATCGGTGCCAACAATATTTCCAATGATGGTTCGCAGGTAATTATTGCCGGCGGCTGCGAGTCTGTCAGCCTGATCCAGAATGAGCATTTTAATGCCCATCGCATGGTCGACCCCCTGGCGATTAAACATGCGCCACTGATTCATATGCCAATGCTGGATACCGCAGAGACGGTTGCCAAGCGCTACAGTATCTCCCGTGAAGCGCAGGATGAATATGCGGTTATCTCCCAGGCACGCACAGCGGCGGCTCAGGAAGCCGGGTTGTTTGCCGATGAGATTGTGCCGGTTACGGCCACCAAGCTGGTAACCAATCGTGAGACCGGTGAGGTAACGAATGAACAGGTAACTCTGAGCAAGGATGAGGGCAATCGTCCGGGCACCAGTATTGAAAGCCTTTCGGGTCTAAAGTCAGTGCGCGATGGTGGTTCTATCACTGCGGGTAATGCCTCGCAGCTCTCCGATGGTGCGGCGGCAGTAGTGCTGATGGACGGCACTCTGGCCTCTCGGCGCAATCTCGAGCCCCTGGGTGTTTATCGCGGTATGGCTGTTGCCGGTTGTGAGCCGGATGAGATGGGTATTGGTCCGGTGTTCGCGATTCCCAAGCTGCTGCAGCGTCATGGTCTGACGATTGATGATATTGGTCTCTGGGAGCTCAATGAGGCTTTTGCCGTGCAGGTGATTTACTGTCGCGATAAACTGGGTATTCCTATGGAGCGCTTAAATGTTAATGGCGGTTCTATCTCTATAGGTCACCCCTTTGGTATGAGTGGTGCGCGTATGGTGATGCATGCGTTGATGGAAGCGAAACGTCGCGGCGAGAAATATGTGGTTATCACCATGTGTGTCGGTGGCGGTATGGGTGCTGCTGGGCTGTTTGAAGTCTTTTAGGCAAAGCTTGTAAAGAAAGCATCTAAATAAAAAGGGGCCCCACATATACAATCGTAAGGCCCCTAGGGGGAGAGCTGGTCCGTGCTCTGTACTCAATCCCCGTTTATTAATGATCTAAAACAGGCGGTTATCTTTCCAGTATGGCGGTGACCCCCTGGCCACCAGCTGCACATATGGAGATAAGACCGCGCCCCTGTCCCTTTTGTTCCAATAATTTTGCCAATGTCGCAATTATTCTTGGTCCGGTTGCTGCAAAGGGATGTCCAGTGGCAACGCTGGAGCCTTTTACATTTAGTTTTTCACGGTCAATACTGCCCAGAGCGCCATCCAGTCCAAGTTTATTTTTACAGAACGCCTCGTCTTCCCATGCTTTCATTGTGCACAGTGCCTGAGCGGCAAAGGCTTCGTGAAGTTCGTAGAAGTCAAAGTCCTGCAAGCTCAGGCCAGCGCGCTTGAGCATCCGCGGCACGGCGTAGGCGGGTGCCATCAGCAGGCCTTCACTGTCCTCGCCCTGAGAGTAGAAGTCTACCGCCGCTACTTCGCTAAACGACAGGTAAGCTATCACCGGCAAGTTGTGCTCAGCGGCCCAGTCTTCGCTGGCCAATAAAACCGAGGCGGCGCCATCGGTCAAGGTGGTTGAGTTAGCGGCTGTTAGAGTGCCATTTTCCCGGTCAAAAGCAGGCTTTAACTTGGCCAGTTTCTCCAGCGGTGTGTCGCGCATAATGCCGTCGCGCTCGACGCCATTAAAGGGGCTGAGTAAATTATCAAAGAACCCTTCATTGTAGGCGGCGAGTAAATTCTGATGACTATTCCAGGTCAGCTGATCCTGGTCTTCACGGCTAATACCCCACTGTTTGACCATCAGCTCACAGTGCTGTCCCATCGACAGGCCGGTGCGTGGCTCGGCATTGGCGGGAAGTGAAGGGAGCATAAAGCTGGGGCGAAAACGCAAGAGTATTTTTAGTCGCTCACCGACGCTTTTGGCTTTATTGAGATCCAGAATCATACGGCGATATTTTTCATTCAGGGCAATAGGTGCGTCGCTGGCAGTATCAGTGCCGGCAGCAATGCCGACATCAATCTGCCCGAGAGCAATTTTATTGGCCACCAGAATAGCGGCTTCAAGACCGGTGCCGCAGGCTTGCTGAATATCGTAGGCGGGAGTTTCCAAGGCCAGGCCGGAATTTAATGTTGCTTCGCGAGCTAGGTTAAAATCCCGGGAATGCTTCATCACTGCACCAGCAGCAACTTCACCAATACACTGGCCCTGCAGATTGAAACGCTCTACCAGGCCCTGTAATGTCGCCGAGAGCATATCCATATTGCTGGCGTGGCTGTAGGCAGTATTGCTGCGCATAAAGGGGATGCGGTTACCGCCGATAATTGCGACTCTTCGTATTTGACTCATGATTATCAATCCCCTCGATTATGGCTTTTTTTTAGTTAGAAGCGTGAAGCTCGGCATTTAGCTCTACAGCGGTTTTATTGGTCAGACATTCAACTGTGCCTGAAACCGAGTTACGTCTAAATAGTAGATCACTTTTACCAGCCAGTTCACGGGCTTTCATCTTGCCGCTTGCCTGCTTTTGATCGTCGAGCATTGTGACAATAGTGCCGGCAGTGATATACAGCCCAGACTCCAGAGTGCAGCGATCGCCCAGAGGAATACCCAGGCCAGCATTGGCGCCGAGCAGGCACTTTTCGCCCATAGAGATAACCATATTGCCGCCGCCGGAGAGGGTGCCCATAATCGAAGCACCGCCGCCAACATCGCTACCTGCGCCGCAGAAGACGCCCGCAGAGACACGGCCTTCAATCATATTCGGGCCTTCAGTGCCGGCATTAAAGTTGATAAAGCCCTCGTGCATTACTGTGGTGCCTTCGCCTACATAGGCACCGAGACGTACTCGCGAGGTATCGGCGATACGAACACCGCTAGGCACCACGTAATCGACCATCTTCGGGAACTTGTCGACGCAGTTAACGGTAAGCGGTTGTCCCGCTAAACGTGCCGCAAGCTGGCGTTTGGGCAGCTCTTCGATATCAATAGCGCCTTCGCTGGTCCAGGCAACATTTTTCAGTGCGCCAAATACACCGGTCAGGTCTGTGCCGTGGGGTTTGACCAGACGGTGGGAGAGCAGGTGCAGCTTCAGATAACCCTGGGGCACAGAGGTCGGAGGCAAGTCATCGGCCATCAGTACAGCAACCACCGGACGGTTGGAGGCGGCCAGTTGCTCAACGGATGCAGCCAGATCAGAGTAGCCATTGTGGCTCAGTGCCGATTGCAGGGCTGCCAGTTGCTCCGTGCTCGGTTCGATCTCGCCGGACTTTATACCCAGGCTGAGGTCGAGAATATCGCAGACTGTCTGCTCTGGATTTAGAAGCGGCGAGGGGTAGAAAACTTCCAGCCATTCTCCATTGCTGTTTTTAGTGCCAACGCCGATTGCGAAACTGTACAAAGTGCTCATGCTTTTACTCTTTTTTTAGTATTAATTATATTTAAAACAATTAGTTATTGAATATATTTAAAGTAGTTTATTGGTTTATTTCTTAAAAATGGTTTGGTAATTCTCTGCTTTAAAGCCGATGGTAATCCTGCCATTCATATCCAGGACCGGGCGCTTTATCATTGCCGGATGCTCAGCTAACAGGGCGCTGACATTATGGCGATTGGTACTTTCCTGAATGCTGCTATCCAGCTTGCGCCAGGTGGTACCACGTCGGTTAAGTACGGTTTCCCAGCCGGCCTGCTCAATCCAGTTTTCAATGCTTGCGACGTCTATTCCATCGCCGCGAACATCGTGAAATTTATAATCAACACCATTGTCAGTCAGCCATTTGCGGGCTTTTTTAATGGTGTCGCAGTTTTTAATGCCATAGACGGTAGTCACGGATTTAGCTTCCTTAATTTAGGGGCCTTAGCATAGCAAAAGAGTTACGGCTTATGGGCGATAAATGGATTTTTACGCTTTGGATAGCAGGTTGTGCAGATATCGCAGACCCGGCCATCACAGCCCCGTGCGCTACAGTACTCACGTCCGTAAAAGATTATTTGCAGATGCAGAGCATTCCACTGATCGCGGGGAAAGAGCTTTTTTAAATCTTTTTCGGTCTGGGTGACATTCTTGCCTTTGGTTAGGCCCCAGCGCTGGGCGAGTCGGTGAATATGGGTATCCACCGGGAATGCCGGATGGTTAAAGCCCTGGGACATCACTACGCTGGCGGTTTTATGGCCGACGCCGGGGAGTGATTCCAGTGCTTTCCAGTTATCCGGTACTTCGCCATTGTGCTCTTCAACCAATATCTTTGAGAGGTTGGAGATGGCGCTGGATTTCTGTGGTGCCAGACCGCAGGGGCGGACTATTTTATAGATGGTATCCAGCGGCACATGCTGCATATCAAAGGGATTATTGGCTTCGGCAAACAGTGCTGGCGTTACCTGGTTAACACGGATATCGGTGCATTGGGCACTCAGCAGTACTGCCACTAATAGCTCAAAATGATTGCGGTGATCCAGGGGAATAGGGGTTTCTGGATACAGCTCATTCAGCCGTTTTAAGATGAATTCCGCACGCTCCTTTTTAAGCATCTCTTATCCTTTTCTTAACTCTGCAGGTCTTAACTCTGCAGGCTGTCGACAAACTGCCTGATACGTAGGGCGGCTTCAATACATTCGCCAGTTTCTGCCACTAGCGCTAGGCGCACGCGGTTTTCTCCGGGATTGCCGCTGTCAGTCTGTCGCGATAGGTACTGGCCGGGCAGTATTGTGACATTTTGCTGGGCAAACAGTTGCTGGGCAAAGTCTGTATCGGCAATCGGGGTTTTTGGCCACAGGTAGAAGCTTGCCTGTGGTTGCGGAAAGTCCAGCACAGGTCCGAGTATCTCGGTCACTGCGGCAAACTTCTCGCGGTACAGTCTGCGGTTTTCAACCGTGTGTGCCTCGTCGCTCCAGGCGGCTGTGGAGGCGGCCTGAACCGCTGTCGACATGGCACAGCCATGGTAGGTGCGATAGCGCAAGAAGGCTTTTAATACGTCGCGATCACCGGCGACAAAGCCGGAGCGCAGGCCGGGCAGGTTGGAGCGTTTCGAGAGGCTGTGGAATACCACGCAGCGGCTGTAGTCACTGCGACCCATCTCTGCGCAGGCCTGTAATAGGCCTGGAGGTGGACTGTCTTCCTGCAGATAGACTTCCGAGTAGCACTCGTCGCTGGCAATAATAAAATCGTATTTATCGGCCAGGGCGATGGCCTGTTGAAATTGCTCGACACTGATCACTGCGCCGGTGGGGTTGCCCGGGGAGCAGAGATGTAATAGCTGGCAGCGCTGCCATACAGATTCGGGAACCGAGCTCAGGTCGGCGACAAAGTTCTGTTCTGCAGTGCAATTCAGATAGTGGAGTTCGGCACCGGCGAGTAGGGCGGCACCCTCATAGATCTGATAGAAAGGGTTTGGTGTGACTACTAGCGGATTGGTTTCTGGGTCTATCACCGCCTGGGTAAAGGCGAACAGTGCTTCGCGAGTCCCGGTAACCGGCAGTATATGCGCCTCGGCATCAATACTCTGGCTGGGCAGGTTAAAGCGCTGTTGCAACCACTGGGCGATCGCCTCGCGCAGTGGCTGTCCACCTCTGGTGGCGGGATAAACGGCGACCTGGTCAATATTATCGATCAGCGCCTGTTTTACAAATGCCGGTGACTGATGTTTGGGTTCGCCAATCGACAATGAGATAGGTTTGAGATGCTCGGGCGGAGTGATGCCGACCTTGAGCTCATTGAGCCTTTCAAAGGGATAGCGATGTAACAGGTCGAGATTCGGATTCATAATATCTACTTTTAAATTGGCTCTCTAGTAAGCATTACTGCCAGATTTTCATTTTGCGCAGTTCGTATTTCTTACCATCTTCCTGGTTGCGCTCATCGAGCTCTGTGCAGATGGTTTCCTTTAGGGTTTTAATCAGGCCGGCATTGGCAATTGGCTGTGATGCTCTGTCGGCCAGGTAAAAGATATCTTCTACGCGCTCACCCAGGGTTGAGATCTTGGCGTTTAGTACACGCAGTTCAAAGCGCACAAAAATTCTCGCCAGATGGGCGAGAAGTCCTGGTCGATCCGGCGTGATAATTTCCAGCACTGTGGTTCCGGTCTCACTGTCATTGTGCAGTGAGGCGACGGTTTTCAGGGCGAAGTTTTTTAGCTGCCGCGGTGTGCGTCTCTGAATATCAAAGTCAACGTTCTGCGGGTTTCTAATCGCCTCGTTCAGGGTCTTAATAATTTTAGTGCTCAGGGCACTGTTGCCGGCGACTGGCTGGTTAGCTTCGTCGAGAACATAGAACACATCAAAGGCCGTCCCATCAGTGGCGGACTGTAAGCGGGCATCCTGAATATTGAGATTCAGTTTGTCGAGGGTGGCTGCGGTGATCGAGAAGATATTTTCGCGGTCTTTGGAGTGAACAAAAATCTGTGTCGCTACTGGTATTTCAACGCCGACATCATTGAGCAGAATAACCGGCTTGTCAGGATTCTTGTTATCAATAATTGCCTTGGTAAACAGGGCGATATCTTCAGCGCGCTCGCGCAGGAAGAATTCCTCGTTAACGTCTTTCCAAACACTGACAGCCTCGGCGGCTTCGACGTTTTCAGCCATCAATGCACCCAGTGCAGCGGCTTTGGCATCTTTTAACCAGGCTGATTTTGCCATCGGCTCTTCGACGCCCATGTGCAGTACTCGCTTGGTTTCGAAGTAGAGGTTGTGCATCAGCGAGCCTTTCCAGTCGGTCCACAGGTGCGGGTTGGTGGCATTGATATCGGCGACGGTGAGCACGTAGAGATGATCCAGGTGAATGATGTCACCCACATGGCTGGCAAACTTGTGGATCACATCCGGATCTGAGGTGTCTTCGCGCTGAGAGATACTCGACATCAGTAGGTGATTTTCCACCAGCCACTTTAGAAGTTTGATCTCCTGGGGCTTGAGGCCATGGCGCAAGGCAAAGTCTTCAATATCCGCAGAGCCCAGTATCGAGTGATCGCCACCGCGACCCTTGGCGATATCATGATAGAGGGCGGCGATAATAATCAATTCTTTCTTGGGGAAGTTTTTATAAATATGGGATGCCACCGGGAAGCGCTCGGCGATCTCTGGGAGTACCAGGCGGCGAATATTGCGTACAACTTCAAGAGTGTGCACATCTACCGGATAAATATGGAAAAGGTCGTGTTGCATCTGGCCGACAATTTTACCGAACTCGGGCAGGTAGCCGCCGAGTATGCCGTAGCGATTCATACGCTGCAGCTGTGCTGAGAGCAGATAGGGTGCTTTGAGGATGCGCATAAACAGTGAGCGGTTTTCTTCACTGTTGCGGAAGTCGTTATCAATCAGGTTGCGATGCAGGCGTATCTGGCGAATCGCCGAGGCGCGAATTCCCTGGATCTGGTCGTTTTCACCGAGGATGGCAAACAGTTCGAGTAGGGCAGAGGGGTTATGGATAAATACCGAGCTGTCGGTGGTGTCCAGATAGTTGTCGCGGATTAGAAAGCGCTCATTGATCTTTTTAACCACTTTGGTTTTGTTCTTGCGGTAGATGGATTCGTCGAGGTGCTGAAGCAATACATCATTTAACTCTCTGATCGACATAACCACGCGGTAGTACTGCTGCATAAATTTCTCGACAGCCAGTCGTCCATCGCTATCTGTGTAGCCAAACATGGCCGCGAGCTTGCGCTGGTAGTCAAACAGCAGCCGCTCTTCAGGGCGCTCGGCAATCAGATGCAGGCCGTAGCGTACTTTCCAGAGAAATTCTTCATCGCGACGCAGGGTTGCGTACTCTTCTTCTGAGAGAAACCCTTTGCTCACCAGATGGGAGCGGCGGTTGACCTGAAAATGGCGCTTGGCCGTCCAGTTGATAACCTGAATATCGCGCAGGCCGCCAGGGGCCTCTTTGATATTGGGTTCAAGGTTGTACTCGGTATCCGCATGTTTGCGGTAGCGCTCTTCCTGCTCATTGATCTTGCCGCTGTAAAAGGCGGCGGATGACCAGATTTTTCGCGGACCGGTTTTGGCCAGCAGTTTTTCTAATAGTTTGGGGTCGCCGCACAGTAGGCGAGTTTCCATCAGATTGGTGGCCACGGTGATATCGCCACGAGCTTCTTCAACACATTGACTGAGTGATCTGGTGCTATGACCAATTTTTAATTGAATATCCCAGAGGAAGGTCAGGAACTGCTCGATGCTGGTGCGGTATTTCTCCGGTTTGTTGCGGCGCATCAGAATTAGCAGGTCTATATCTGAGTGCGGATGAAGCTCACCGCGGCCATAGCCACCGACGGCAATTAGGCTAATATCCCCATCCCATTCAAAGCGCTGCCAGGCGTGGCGCAGAATAACATCGGCAAATTGAGACTGTTCATTGACCAAGTGGTGAACCTCTTCACCCTCGTGGAAGCGGTTGTTGAAGTGGTCTTGGGCGGCGCTTAATGCATTGCGGAAAGCCTCGATAGGGTCACCATTTTCAACATCGTCAAGAAAGCGCTTCTGATCGAAAAATAGTGGTGCGGTGTCAGATTCTGAACTCATAAATAAATTTTGATTGCCTGTAGATTGCTAGTGCTTGTAAATTATTGTCGTTTGTAAATTACGCTCTTTTGTAGGGTTCTTCACTGCGCGCGGTAAGCACTTCACAGCCGCTGCTGGTAACAACCAATGTGTGTTCCCATTGAGAGGAGAGGCGGCCATCTCTGGTTTCAACAGTCCAGCCATCGCCTTTTAGTTTGGTGCTCTGCTTGCCGGCATTGACCATGGGCTCGATCGTAAAGGACATACCCTCGACAAGTTCTAGGCCGGTATCCGGCGTGCCGTAATGCAGTACCTGGGGTTCTTCGTGAAACTCCAGCCCTATACCGTGACCGCAGTAGTCGCGGACTACAGAGTAGTAATTGGTTTCGGCATGCTTTTGAATATGGTGACCAATATCGCCGAGTCGCGCGCCGGGCTTAACCATATCGATGGCCAGATAGAGGCATTCCTGGGACACGTCGATAAGACGCTGGGCGTGGGGGGCTACAGTGCCCACCGCGAACATCTTGCTGGTGTCGCCGTGCCAGCCATCTTTGATAACCGTCACATCGATATTGATAATATCGCCATTTTTAAGGATTTTTTTCTCTGAGGGGATGCCGTGGCAAACCACCTGATTGATCGATGTGCAGACCGATTTGGGAAAGCCGCGATAGCCGAGACAGGCGGGAATGGCTTTTTGCACATTAACTATATGGTCGTGACAGATACGATCCAACTCTTCGGTGCTGACACCGGGCACCACATATTCGCCGATTAATTCGAGAACCTCAGCGGCCAGACGTCCCGCCTCGCGCATCTTGGCGATATCGTTCGCCGATCGTAATTGTATTGCCATACACAACCTCATACTATAATTGCACGCTATTGTACGCATCTATAGGTCAATGAGGGAGTGCCTTTGGTGGTTATTCGCAAACTATCTGCAACTGTATCTGCGAATCATTGTTTTGTTTCTCTGTAAGGCCCCTAGTAGGGGTATCTTTTATAGGTTTTTTACACAGCTTTTTCTTTATCTGGACTCGCCGTTATGGTATAAAGCGCGCCGGTTACTGAGATGTCTCGGCAACCGGTAATTGAACTTAACTTTTTTTAAACGACACACACGTTCCGACACAGCGATCTGGGTGCCTAAAAAGCGCGATTTATGGCTTTAATGGTTGATCACTGGGGTACGTGGAGGCCTAACCCCCTAAAAGGAAAAATTATGTCTTCTGTAAGTATGCGCGAAATGTTGCAAGCTGGTGTTCACTTTGGTCACCAAACTCGCTTCTGGAATCCAAAAATGAGCCAGTTTATCTTCGGCTCGCGAAATAAAGTCCATGTT
>Ga0209196_1000162_pt1 | contig 54400 bp, 48 predicted proteins | sample COGITO_mtgs_1105_5_FD_184801 | JGI IMG/M metagenome (GOLD analysis project Ga0209196, IMG submission 184801) | Pelagic marine microbial communities from North Sea - COGITO_mtgs_110509 (SPAdes) (version 2) | ecosystem: Environmental > Aquatic > Marine > Epipelagic ... | reverse complement strand
TTTTATTGTTCTTGGCATAGTACTAGTATTTATACAAATTCGTCGTGATCAATATCTTCTAAAGTCAATCCTTCTTGTTCGATAAACTCTAATACTTCTGCTTCAGTATCAGCAACAAAGAGATGATTGCGTGTTATAGCATTAACATAACCTTGCATAATTTCTTCGTGTATCTTAGTTACATTATTGTATATAACACCATACTCACCTTCTTGTATAATGATATTATTAATTGATTCGTGGTGTAAAGTGTGTGACATATTATAATTTTATTGTATCGAATCCTTTGCTAACAAGTGCTGTCTTTGCCTGTCCGACTGTTACATCGAAAGTAGGATCATTAATCCATGCGTTTGGGTCGATCAGTTCACTATCATCAATATCGTTTCCATTATTCTCCATTGAAATATAGCCGCTCGTATCTATTGCAGGTTTATTATCGACAACATATGCTATATAAAATGCTAAGAGAGCACGAATAATATCGGCCTTTGGTATATTATTATTATTATCTATACGAAACTCCGCTAATCCGAAATCATCAACATCTGGGTTTGATGGTGCATATACAACAAACGGGTCAGCTATTGAAGTAAAAGAGTTATTCTGACCGTAAAACCTTGCTAATCTTTGGCTAGTATTTCCAAATCGCAAACTTGGAATACTACCACTAAAATTGCAATTGCTAAAATTAAGTCCATTCGCGTTGCGGCCGAAATCACTATTTAGAAGTGTTCCCGAAAGATTCGGATTGTCAGCCACACTAAATTGTGCTAAGTTAGGTGGGAGTCTTCTCTCGTCATTGATCCCGCGTGGAATTTGACCAGTGATACCGCTATCTCTTAGTAGCAGTTGAATTAAATTATCAGGTAAATTATCAGGAATTGCACCTAAACTCACTGTACTATGCTGTAAATACAAATACTTTAAAACAGGATAATTGCTTGTATCTGGAAAAGAACTAAGAGCATTATGTTTTAATTCTATTCTATTAAGTGCAGTCTTTCCAGTTGGGTTACTGTCTTCAAAACTCTCAACGCCGTGGCCATTACAATAAAACTCAGTAAGATTATCATATTCAGTAATATCTATTGTGCCGCCTAAAGAGTCATTACCACTTGCACCAAAGTTGATTATGCTGACATCATCTTTAGGCGAAACTACCTCAATCGCTTTGATACCTGTATTAGCATTAATAGTATGATCAATGTCTGTTAAATCATTTGCTAAATTACTTTTCCCATCGCCCCAATTAATTGTCACGCCATCACCAGAAATAGAAAGCGCTTCGAAATCTGTGATTGCTACATTAACAGTATTGAGAGGATGTACCCACAGGCCAGTGTCATAATACCGTTTCCATATTAGAGTATCTCCAGAATAAACGAAGTTGGCAGGAGTCGTTCCACCTCCAACGTCAAGTGTTGTTTTTGATATCATAGTACGATACTATGGTGTAACAATATAAAGCGTAAATGGCTCAGGTACAAACGACGGGGCTTCATACTCATTTTGCGCTATCATGACAATATGATTTATTGTTTCGCTTGAAACTCTTCCGCTCATTAAGTTACTTGGGGTAATTTTCTTTGTTATATTACTATCGGTATCAACGATCACTAAGAAGTCATTACCGAGATTCAAACCCGCTGCTGCTAGAGAGTCGAGTTCTGATATTTTTTTATCTACTGCCATAATTTTTTTATATTAATGCGGTTATCTAAGCTCCAGTAATGTAATATATTGTATTAGGATCTATTTCCGACGGCGACGCCGCTTCAAGAGCATCATACACTGTCTGTGTCAATTGCCGTATAGTATTAATTGGAACAGCATCATCAGTGTTATTTTGAATTGGTTTACTGGTGCCACTGAAGAAAGTTGCTGTAGAAATTATACCATTAATATTAACATCGAATAGTATTTCGCTTTCATTTCTACGGAAAGCATACATATTTCGCGGCAGTGTATCGGCTTCTTCTTCTCCTGCTAGATTTGCTGCATTTCCGTCAATCAATGGTTCAGCTTGATTGAATATCGAAATTCCTACATTATTAGATCCGCAACGAATAGTCGAAGATCGAGATTCAACTGTAGACCAATGACCAAATTCTGCAACATCAGCCGGAACAGTAATGTTTCTTCCAATTGCAATTCCGTTAGCTCCGTTACAAGTATTAAAAGCACCAAACGCGATAGAGTCTGCAGCATTAGCATTATTAGATATACCAAACAATGCGCTGTTAGATCCTGCAGTTCCTACTGTATTAGATAGTCCAAATGCCAATGAATTAAACGAATCATTTGTATTTAAGTTATCTCTACCAAAGGTTAGATTCTCACTAGAAATTTGTTGAAGTGCTATAAAATCGAGTCTATTAGTAAGTGTATTAACGTCGGTAAGTAGCGCACTGATCTGCACAGGGAAATCAGAAGAGGCTACCTTACGAATTGTATTATCAGCCTTTTTAATATACAAATGACCATCTGAATAGTTAATTGCAATTTCTCCAAAAGATAAACTACTTATAGATGGAATAGAGCCAACTGCCTCGCTCTTTGTATGAATGATTTTTGAATATGCCATATCGTTATTTAACTAATTTAGCTTGTTTATGTCTTTCTTTTTCTAAAGTGATGTATTCAGCAACAGTGAGAGTAGTCTCTATTTCAAGCTGAGTTTCTCGGATGTGACGCAATACTTTCCAATCTGTAGATTGTAAGTATTCTAATGCTTTTTTAGATTTTTTTTCATCTTTAATTAATTTAGCAGGATACTTAACAACCGCTCTTTTATCTGTATCATAATATCCCCTTTCTTCGGAAATAATTTTATACTGAGAATTCGTTATCGTTTCAACTATAATAGAGTTAGGAACGTTAGGTTCATAATCAACAATTGATGACACTTCGCTATTTTCTATACAAACGTAATACATAATAATGTTATTTATCTATTCCACACTGCTAGCCAATTGGCTGCAGGATGGCTCCTTTGTTCAGTGCCTTGTACGTAAACTCTAACACGATCGGTGAGATACTCGTATGTACATCTAAATGAATCATCGGCGTTGACATCACCAGCAAAATTGATGTGATTTACAGAAGGTATAAACGCCTGTAAATCTGACATTGTATAGCCGGTTGGAGGATAAACATCAAAGAAATTACTTGCATTATTGAATCTGCCGACGTCGGTCGTATAACCGTAAGTGTAAGTAGCACCCGATGTAATAAAATAACCAGTAGGAGCAGCAGTAATTTTATCATCAACATATTTCTTTGTTACAAGCTCGTCGTCATTTGTGCCGTCCTTAGCTAATTTAACTGCTCCACCTTTGAGTGTCATTACCGTAGTAATAGAAGTACCAACCTTACGATTGAAATCTATATTACCGGCATTCTTCTTAATTCTCCAATTAGATGTGCCGCTTGTATCTGTAAGAATTACCTCGTCGCCTTTAACTGTTAAATCATTACCAACTTCCAACTCACCTCTAATTTTAGTGTTTCCAGTTTGAGACTTTACTCTGAAGACCGGATACTTAAAATAGTCATTATAAACGCTTATCGCTTCTTCATCACCATTAGCATCAGTAACATCGATAAGTATACCTCCACCATCATTACTGTGTGTAGTTGTAAATTTAGATACGAAGTGTCCGCCGTGAGTTTCACCAGTTCTTATTGCAAATGTCTGATGGCCTGTATGATTTGATCCTGCAGCTACAATGTTACTTTCAATTTGATCATCAACGTATTTTTTATTAATAAGATGAGAGTCAGAAGTTCCATTTACTCCAAGACTAATTTTTCGATCTGTTCCAAATGTAAGTGCTGTTTTAGTTGTTCCACTAGATTTTTGACGAAGATAAAATACATTGCTAGTTTCTTCTAGGTACCAATGATTATTCTTATCATCTCCAATTGTAAATTTCCCTCCAGCACCAATATTACCTCCAGCGTAAAAATTACCAGCAGAGTATGTATCACCAGTTTTAGATCTGATATGAAATACCTCCTTATTAATAGAAGTATTAGTATTATAGATTGATAATGCATGCTCATCATTATTATTATCCGTAATATCGATGAAGAAGCCACCACCATCTCCAGTATTAGTAGATTCGAGCTTAGCAACAAAATGTCTGCCGTGTGAATGCTTACCAACGCCTGATGGAATAAAATTACTTGATGGAGTTACAACGCCGTTATATACACCTTCTTCGTGTGTTATATTTCCAGTTGCTTGCAGAACATTCTCGTTAATAGTGTTTCCTATTTGTCCACTAACTGCAGAATCAACATATGCTTTAGTTACCGCATCAGTTGCACTTGAAGGCGTATATCCAAGAGTAAGTTTATTCTTGACATATCCATTACCATCACGATTAAAATAGCATTCTAAACTACCTTCTTTACCAACACCAATAGATCCACCATCTGAATAGATATCGAATGTAGTTAGTCCTCCGCTCCAGTTCGATGGTTTAGTGTAGCCTTCTTTAGTAATAGTTCCATTAACTTGTATATGGCCGTTAACGTCAAGCTTATAACCTGCAGCTGGTGATCCACCGATACCAACTGAACCATCTTTCATTTGTCGAAAACCAGTACCATATATCCAATCAGTGCCATCTTCGTTGTGACGGGCGATCTCAATATAATCACCGCTGTTTCTAGAACGAGAATTTAACTGCCAAGCGCTGCCACCTATTTCACCTATAATAAGATCTTCTGCCGCCCATAAAGTTTTATCAGTCTTAATTGCATCAGTGGCTTTTATCCCTCTAGTATTAATCACTCCTCGAGTGTAAATAGATGAATTACTAGAAAACGTCATTATCGGTATATCGGTATAAAAACCAGAGTCCCTCTCTCTACGCGATATAATTTCTAATCCGCCGCCGATCATGTTGCGAGCTTTAATCATCCAAGCGGATGAAGTATTACGCTCGGCCCGTAAATTAATCGCTGCATCAGTACCAGAGAGAGATACATTACCTTGCTCACGTGTTCTACCGCCAATACATAAATCCCAATCTGGATCATGCGCGCGAATACCAACTTTATTAGATGATGTAAGACTAAGAACTTCAGTAGTGCCAGACAGTGGATCATTTTCATGGAAGAATCTCAATCGCGGAGAATCGGTATTTCCATAGGTATCAACGTGCCAATAATCGGCATTATCAATAGCTCTCTTAAAGGTAATTTGGCCACCCTCAAACTCATTGCCTGTTCTATTAAGTGCTAGGTTACTTAAATCGCCAAATTGATCAGCACCTAAAACAGCAGTATCAACGTATGCTTTATTAACTATTGCGTTAGCATGATCAAGTATTACATTAACTTTACCACCTTTAAGTAGGTCTACAGTAGCATTACGGTAAATTCGTATTGCAGGAGTTCCAGAACCAGCCGTTGATTGCGGTCCAATCGCTAATTGATCTTGAGTATTTTCTTTCCAAATACCGAACCGTTTAGTTTTTTGATTAGCATCAGAGAAAATAGCTTGAGGATAACGATCATTTGCTAAGAACAGTGAATTGGAACCTTTAATATTTCCATTAACATCAAGAGATTGAGTTGGATTAGATATGCCAATACCGAATCGGCCATTCTCATCGAACCTAGCAGATTCTGATACAGTGTACGTATCATCATTAGTATCATTTGCTCTTAAGAATGCAATTTGTCCAGTGCTGTTAGATCCTTCAATAAACTGAAGAGCAGAAGATCCTCTAAGATTTGTTCCCTTTTGGTATGATGAATCAGCAACCTCTTGAAATCTACCTTGGAAAAAATACGTTTGGTTAATTTCTGTGCCGTCAGGCATCCAAATAACTTCAGCAGATCCGATATCCCCTCCAGGGACAGCTGCGATTAGATTCTGTTTAATTGCCTGATATGTGCCATCTACTGGTATAGAACCTCCGAAGTTGAATAAATTATTGCTTACATTCCAACCAGTTGAGAATGGTCCAGCAGATGCTCTAATATCAGTCTTATTTGTTTCAAAGACTACCTTTCCATCAACAATTATTATGTAACATAGACCGTATGGTCCACCAGTATTAATAGCCTCTACACCTATTCGATCGTTACCAGTAACTATAAAGGTGTGCGAATTCGGGGTTGTCCAATCTGTACCCTCTCCAATTAAAGCATCGTTGTGATAAAGCTTATATTGATTATCACAAGTGATCCAGACAGTAGCAGTTTTGCCAACATTACTTGCTTCACCATCTTCACCTGTAAGGTTTGAAAGACGAAGGTTACCTCCGACCATTGCTGATCCTTGATTTGTTGATAGAAATCCGTATGCCCGACTAGCTGCACTAAATTGATTAACTTGAATAGCGCCGCGAAATTGTGCAGATACCGTATCGTCTGATGGACCTCTTACACTAAATCTATTACTAGAAGGAGCGCCGTTCGCTAAAGTAGTAAATCCACCAACTGCCAATTTACTTTTAACATTAACACTATTATTAGAATAAAAATCTAATACAACGCTATCATCGTATGTATTTTTAGAAGCATTCCATTTTCGTGATACAACACCCATTGATCCACCATTTGAATCATACGCGTTAATCATCCAGGCGTGGCTAGTGTTCTTTTTAGGTCTTAATGATATTGCACCGCCATCTGCACTAATTGCTACGTGACCAGCTTCTGTTGACCTATTACCTACGCATAAATCCCAATCTGGAGCACTCTCGCGAATACCAATTTTTCCAGAGGTGTATAACTTACCATTAACATCTAGAGGCTTAAGAGCAACTATCTTTGATGTAGTTAAGTTAAGAATACCATCTAATGGTCTACTATTATTTTGAATAGAATTATCACCCAATTCAAATCGCATAAAAGCAGCATTTTCATCAACATCACACCTAATTCTTCCAGATGATCCATCTACCGTTGCTTTACCATAACTATGATTAAATGCGATATTTGAATTACCATATCCATCATTAAGAGTAAGTGCTACTCCTCCAGTTTTAGAACCGGCTTCGATCCAACCAGTAGTTTTTAAGTGTCCAACGACCTCAAGCTTTTCAGAAGGAGCATTTGTACCAATACCAACATTACCATTAGATGTAATACGAACTCTCTCTGCTGAACTATTGCTACTAGCTTCTCCAGTAAAGAATCTCATCGAGTTACCGATATTGTGATACTGAATTTGACCAGACTTATCACTCTTACTATCACCAAATGATATACCTGCATACTTATCATCCTTTGACCGAATAGATACAACACTATTATTAGTAGATGTTTGAATGCTCAGTTGTGTTGTAGGCGATGATGTGCCTATACCAACATTACCAGAGGAGGTGATACGCAGCTTTTCAGTAACAGGCTTCAGATTTACTCCAGTATAAAATACTAAAGATGCGTCTGGCACTCGATCATCTGTTTTTTCAGTGATAGAAGCAATTCGGGAAGAAAGCCATGAATTTACATCGCCTGTTTCATCAAAGACTCCTTTCTCTGCGCCAGTTGTATCTGGATTATAGAAGTCAATCGATGGCCCACTGCCGGAATGTCCAGAACTTGTAAAAGGTACGTTTGAATTTGTAACCTTCAACTCCAACATTGGAGTCACTTCATTCTGTGTATACTCCTTTGTCCATATTGACTTTTTAACGAATGACTTTACTCCGTTAACTGTTTGATTGCCAGTGAGCAACACAGCAAGATTCGAGAAATTATCGATTTCCCTATATATATCGTCAAGGTCAATTTTAACGGAATTCGTCTTTAGACGCCATTCGTTAAATGTATCAGTTTCGTAAACGTCTATAAACTTTAATTCTCGTGCCATAACTCTATTTATTCATTTTAACGATGAGTGTTTTAACTAAATCTTTTAACTCTGTTATTTCGTCTTTCAAATTAGCAACCTCTTTTGAGGCATTGTTGTAGTATTTTTTCCTAATTAATGCAGCGTTATATCCAGCAGAATCATTATTCAATATTGCATTTGTCGATTGATCTCGTTCAAGTGCGGTGTTCTCTTTTACCTTTAAGCGCATATTAGATGGTAGCAATTGCTCTAAAGTCCTTTACTGTTGGTACGAGAGCATGATCATTAGAAACTAGCACTATCTTAACTTGGAAAGAAGTGAAAAGCGGCAATACTGGAGAATCAGCTGAGAAATCTCTCGTGTACTGTATTTCGCTATAATCATCAAAGTCATCAATAGGTATTGGACTAGAAGGAACGAGTCTTTCAAAGGGAAGATCGTCGATATTGTCTTCACTGCGTTTAAATCTGGCATACACTAACACATTAGCACCTTCATAAGGTCTATTGATATTAAGATATGAATCAAATCTATCTGAAGGATTGTTAAGAATAACTTCCTTTGTAAAATACACCGCTCTAGTTTCATTTCTATTAGGATATACGTAATCCTCAACAACCAATTCGGTATCGTACTTTACTAGAGGTGAAGCATTTAAATCATATTGCATTATGCTGTCAAGTGAAACATTATCAAGAGGAGAACCGTCAAGTTCTGCACTATCTTCTGCGCCAATAACATTTTTAATAGCAATAAGCGAAATACGATCTAAGTCAACAACTGGTGACACCTTCGAGTTGTCGCTTTTCATATTAACTCTAATCTTTATGTCAGAGTTGTTTGTAATAGGGGTTGAGCCAGTCGATATATAATGATTCTCGTTTGGAACAATTACTTCATACTCTCCGCCATCTACTGAAATCTCAAATAGTACGGCAGTTTCAGGATGCTCAATATAATCAGTATTCAATTGAACTTGAGAGAATTCAACAGGACCATCACTTGCTGGGGATGCATCTTCTTCAGTTTTAGTGTCGCTAATACCAGCAGCGTGCAATACAATCTGCCCCTTTCGATGAATATCAAACTCAGCTCTTCGAACAACCATCTTAAAGTCTTTCATTTGGTCAGGTGTCCAAGTAGAAGCATTCTGAGATTTAAACGATACGCCTAAGAATGGATTCTTAGAGATATATTCGCCTGTAGTAACATCATTTTTACCTACTTCAGATAACCATTGACGATACTGTGATGAATTTGATTCGGTAACAATAGCATATTCAGTGCCGTATTGAAGGTAAATCGGCGAATCAAACTCGAATGTTGTAGCTGCAGTTGCGTCATTACTTGTTGCAACTTCATCTGGCCTTTTTGATACATCGCTCAATGGAACACGCCTTTGTGTTGGTACTCCATTCTCAACTTCAACCAAGTACATCTTAATAGGTACACTTTTCTTTGATACGTGGCTAAAATATAGATCAACCGAATGAATAAAAATACCAGTTGGATTTTCACCGATGATAAACGATTGCGCCAATGGGTCATACCACTGGGTTTTTGTTGTTTTAGATGTCGACTGAAGTCTTGATTGCGAAACGCGTTCTTCTCGTCTAACTACCGATCGTGTAGTAATAAGTGTTCTTTGTTTCGTTTGAACCTTACCTGTTGCGGTATATACCGCATCTGCACTTGTAGTAGATCCTGGATCAGTTGCATTTTTACCATCAGATAGAATAACCTTTCTTTCACCTGTTGGAAATTGATACTCTGAATTATTTGGTATAACAAACCAACCGTATACATCACCGCGATAGTCGGTAATAACATTTCGTCTCGGAGGTAATTGACTGCTAGACTTATTATGGAAAGTTTGTACTGAAGCATTTTCAGACCATTCTTTATAATCACTTGCTACAACACCAGTTGCATATTTTGTGATATCTTTTCCATCAAAGAATACATTAAGCTTTGTATTTGGCTTAAATAGCTTGCCACTAAAGTAGACCTTACGAGCTCTAATAAATGGCACAAAGCTCACGTCAATAACACGATCATCCTTCTGTCTAGTGACACTTTTTATTGAAGCTGTTGTTTTAAGTCCATCACGAACTTGTTTTGAATTGGTTGTTACAGTAGTAACTTTACGAATCCAACCTCGACCAGGACCAACCCCCCATGGGATTCCGGCACGATTTCTACGTTCCACCGATTTGGTAACCACTGGTGTTCCAGTCCAAGTGGTTTGCCAGGAGTTCCACTGAGTACCAATTTGATTGACACGATTCACCTCAGCTTGTAGATCTGCCAAATTCCCACCAACTTGGTTTACAATATTTGGTGCTCTTCGTGTTTCCATCCATTCATCTGACGAAGGAGAAAGTTTTACTGATCCTAACCATGTAGCTACATCGTAAGGATTAACACTAACTGATACTGCAGCTTTTTGTTGATCGATCCAAGCTGCACCTTGAGTATATGAAAGAGTGGCTAGACCATCGGTAACAGTCACGAGATCTATATCTTCGCTATTACCAGTTTGTGTAAATGGAACAGTACGACTTAAGAAATACGGTCTAAGAACTGGATCCGCAGAATCCATTGAACAGTTGTAATGAGAATCAGTATGATCTCCTACGGTATGGTTTTGAAAACTGTCAACAATAATTCCATTTTTAAATCTATCGTATGGGTTACCAGCATTAGTTTCAAAAATTTGTTTACCAGTAGCTTCTCTTTCTAAAAGAGATAGTGTAGTATAATATTCTAGATTATTGACTCGAGAATTTATCGACCCAATATCTCGCATTGTAAATCTACGATTATCAACGAATTCGCTTTCAACCATGCTATGGCAGAACGTATAAGCCGGTATAACGAGAGTATAAAGATGCATCGCGGTGGCTGGAACTTCTGGCTCTTGTGGATTTACTTCTGGAATACCCTCAATAGTTTTAAATTCTCCATCTCTTGTAACTACTAATTTATCAATTCGAGAAAGGTAATAATCAACCTGTGAATCAATTGTGCTATTGGGATCTAAGTGTGAACCTGTATCCGTCGTGCCAACTCGGGCTCTAAAATCTAATACATCAGAAAGACGTAATTCTTTGTATGTTGGTATTTCGTCGTATTCTATTGGATCGAGTCCTGTATCCGCCGCACCATATGAATCAACTGAGAAGTAATCACCAGGAGTATGATCAAAATATGTATATGTTATTTTAAGTCCGCCTGTTCCTGCGGCACCGACTTGTCTGTCTGGACCAACATACTGAACTGAACCTCTCTTATAGCAACCATCTCTTTGACCATTGTCAAGAACAAATTCTGTTACTGGAATGTCAACCGTACCTTCATCACTTTCGGTGGTGGCTGATGTAATTTCAATGATATCATGCTGTGCTAGGTTATGGAAAGTACCACTGTCAAGATCAAAATCTGTAGCAAGTAATTCTTCAACTATTCCATTCTCAGTACTACTTTTAACTTTCTTTGTACCTTTACTTAAGGTAGTTCTATATGAAGCTATAACATTTATTACGTTTACGCTAGGAGCGCCTGATATTGTAGTAGTAGTATTAAGTGTCGCAATAGTATTATTTGTTCCGCCAATACTGTAACTAGTTACATCGTGCCTCACACCCGCATTGTCAATTATAATAAATGAATCATTTCCAAGTTCTTCAAATTTACTAGGACTTATTACTTGAATCTGGCATTGATTTGCACTAGCTGTTATAGGAGTAAATAACTTTCTTTCAGTAAATTCAATTTCACCAGTTTGGTTCTTAACAGATTTAATAAAATTAGCTGGAAGCTCATATATTGACTTATTATATTGCGTATCATATAAGGCAGTGTCTGTCACTGCGAATACAAAGTTGTCTTGTTCGATTGTATTTGCATCAATCAAAGAAGTAACTCCATCTTCAAACTGTATATCATAAATATACAGTTTAAGCTGAGTACCAGTATACTCTAAAGAACGAAATCTGCATGTAGCCAGCGTTGCCGCTCCGTCTTTAATTTCAGCCACGTCATTTACATCGAATGAAGGTGCTCCGCCTGAGATAGCATCGTCTGCACCGAGAATATATGATCCAAGATGAGCGTTACTATAAACTTGTTGAAAACCAGATGTTGTGCGAGCCTTTGGTACTACAACGTCAATTCTTTCAGGTTCCGCGATTCGATAACCGTCAACGTATGCAATAGATGGTTCAACGCCAACTACAAATCGTGATTTACCAAATTTAATTCTATCTGCTTCTGATTTTTCAGATAATTGACCAGGTGCTACACCTGAAATGTCATCAGCTAGAATAGTGATATCACTATCAAGCATTTGTTGAGCGCTATATACACCCCGTCCACACCGTGAATCATCTTCTGATACGTTATAAAATCCAGTAATATCGATAACATATGGATCTAATGCATAGTCGCCGCTTTCTTCTTGGGTGCGCTGCGCTAATACGTCAGTAATTCCGCTAAATTCTGGTCGAGCGACTTGTACTATTGCGCTATCATCAACTTCTAATAGAGATAGAGTATCTCCGATTGATGTGGCATTACTATAAATCTTTGGATGTCCAGCAATAAAGTCTACGTCTCTATCAGATGTGTTTTTACTAAAAATAACTAATTCTAAATCAATCGTGTATCGATCTGCTCCTGGTGCAGTTTCATTTGGATAGCCTGCAGCATTATCGAGCAATGAATTATCCACTTGATAGTTAACAATAGATTCATTTACTTTAAAGGCTAATTTAGCATTTAAGAGATAGTCTATTGCTGGTAAACGAGCAAAGATTGATTGCTCCTCAGCAAAGACAAACTGCCCCTTAATAAAGAATACACCTTGCTCAGACTTTCCGTGAATAGCTTTACCAGTATCTACAACTGTTCCAAAATCTTGTCCTGCTGCATATTCTGTTTGAAGTTCAGTAGTAATAGTATTAGCTAACTCAACAACCTGTGCAGGACTTGCTAAATGATCAAACTCTTGTACATTCTCGCCTTCTTCATCTTGTACCGAATTAAGATACTTAATAAAGAATCTATATCGATTTAATTCTGGAAGGGCTTGATAGTGTAATACTTCTGCATTAATAAAAACTTCAGGGCTTACTGAAGGATCATAATTCAACCGAATTTCATCAACTAAGTTTAGATATGGAACTAAACCAGTTACGAGAGATGGATTAATATCCAAATCAACATAGTTTAAATTTCTTTCTAATGTAGCTTCTGTGGCTAATTCTGGAACTGGACCTTCTTTAAATACACCTCGACCTAGTTTGTCGATTTGATTCTGCAGAATAGACTGCATTTGGTTGAGCTCACGTACTTGTACGCTTACTCCAGGTTTAAAAAGAATTCTAAGAAAATTCTTTTCTTCTGCAGTCTTATTTTTAAAGTTTATGTCTGGTACGAAGAAATCATCGACATACGGTATATTTTGATAGGTTTTTATAGCCATTAGAATTGGATAACAAGTTTTACTTCATCTGTTTGATTATAGTTTCTATTTATAGGCTTTCTATTCTCATAAAAAATAACTTCACCAGTCTCAGGAAGATATTCAGGATCGTTGGCTGAGAGACACGTATATGTTTCTTCATCCCAAAATCCTCCTATAGTTGTAATTTTAATCGATCCTTCACCTTCAGGTTCGAATCGTTTAAAGTTAACTAATGGAGAACTATTTTGGTGATAGTATAATCTTTCGTTTTGATTATCGGAAATATCTAACCAAGCTCTAGCTCCAGTTCCCTCTTGTTCAATAATAAAATCTCTTCCGATATAATCTTTTACAAGAGTTGTAGGTGGCAATTGAATATACTTTAGGGCATCATATGCTTCATCGTGAACATAGAAACCTTCATTTGTATCATCATCGTTATCGTTCGATTGATTAATAGCTGGATTTCGTTGTGGGTTTTTAACCAAACTAATTTGGCGAACATCAACAGCATAACCAACAGGAGCTTCTCCATCGACTTCTCCAATAAAATCAACTGCAATACCAGCGTAATAAGATGGAAGATCATTATCAGGATATCGACCAAGGCCGTCATACGGTAAAACATATGGTACGATTTCTATCGTTTCGCTTATTACGTTATCAACCTTTACTGATACTGACGCTGATACATAACCCTTTCTCCATGGTATTACACCCTGGGTTTCTATATATGTAATTGACTCGATACCATTAGCACCAAAGACTACATCAAAACCGTTCTCAGAATTCATTTCGACGTCTTCAGCATGTTGAAGTTCACCAGTTTGAGTATCGCGGGTAGTGCCAACTAAGTTAAGTTCCGCAGAGTCCACATTGACTGAATTATCTCCTCCACCATAGTTAATCTTAAATCCGTATACTAAACCTCCAGTGGTATTTGCGATCTGAGTAAAATCTTCGTCTGATGGGCTTGGATATGTATAGTTTACGAACTGATCAGTATAAAATTTAGAATCTTCATCTAAAGATGTTACGTAAGCCCAAAGATAAGCATCAGACAATTTTGCTGGAGTATGATAACTTTCTTGAGATGCTCCTGCTCCTGATGGAATAGCGGTCGTTGATTCTATGATATCACCATTAGAATCAATATTGGATAGACACATATAGACACGATCATTAGAAGTAACATAACACGGATAATGTGCTATACCGTCAATTGTTTCATAATCAAAACACCTTGGATCGGTTGGATCATATGTTTTATAAATTCTGTTAAACGCCCAATTGTTTCTAGGAATAACATTAAAAACTTCAGCCGCATCTGTCTTCACTAAAACCAAAAGGTTTTTCAATACGTCTGTCTTCATGATAGTGGTATCAATCGGCAAAGGAGCAGAGAACTGTCTGCTATATTCTGTTACCTGATTGCCTTCAGCATCTGCTGTATCAGGCCAACTGTCTGTCTTACCAAGTCCAATAAAGTAGTCATCTACTGTTGATGATTTAATATCATTAGTAAAAATCTTACGAGAGTTCTTTCGAAATTCTGATGTTATAATTGCTGCCATAGTCTTATTTATATAAGTTTAAATTGAATAGTATCACTAAACCAGATTAAAATAATCTGGTATCATTAGTACCAACCATGTTTGCTTTGAATTGACGGTTTGTATACGATGAACATCTCCGGTATTAAACGCAATTGCTCCATATTGAGGAACTTGAACAATACCGTCCTTAAATTCAATTGAATTGCCACTTGTTAATGCGATTGAAAAGAACTTTCCAATTGTATTTTCTTTCCAATAATCGATATCGCTCCACTCTAAAAAGTCACCGCTTTGTAATTGCATAAATGATGAAACAAGAACTTTGTCTTTTAGTCCTATTGTTTCTGCTAAATCTTCAATAGCATTAAATAGCTTATTATTTTTAGCTACTGCTCGTGAGCTTATAAACTCATAATCAGAAAGAGTTTCTAAGTTATCGTGTATGTGTGATTCGCGTCTATCGATACCTTCGATTCTTTTAAAGCCTAAACCATTTGCATGACTTAAAATAGTATTAACTTTTGTTTCAATGTTTGTAAATGTATGTTGTTGTCTATTCATGATCTTAAAATATGATTACTAAACTGTATCTTTTAGAAGTAACTGGTGGAACCCAATGAACTGGTTTCATTCCTTCAAAATGATAGCCATATCCCTTTTTATCTTTAAATACTTTAATTTTTTCTTCTTTCTCTGCTTCGTTGATATTTATATTATTATGATAAACTTCTTTATCTCCAAAAATTAAACAATTATCAGGATCTGTTTGTAATGGAACACAAATTGTGTGAAAAGCCATGCTGTTGTCAACATGCGGAGGAATAAATGCTCCTATATCATACTTATTGATTTGCACCTCAACCGGAGCAAATTCCTTAAACATTAAATCTTTAAAATATTTTTTCCATAGAGGCACTAAACTTTTACGGCTTATCTCAGCCGCGTAATATTTTCCTACGTCACCATCAACTCCGCGATTTACATATTCTTTGCTTCTATCACGAAATATGTTTGGCCTTTTTTCTGAATATTCAACTATTTCATTACATACTTCTTCAGATAAGAAGTTTGGATAAACATGTAAAAGATCAGAAATTTCATTCAAATGGTTCATACGATATCCGTTGTTATTTTCTCATATAATCCTCCATCATACAAACGATCGATATCTTCTTGTTCTTGTTCTTTAGACACGTAATTCCACGAAGTGTCGTTTTGATAAGCCAATTTATATCGTTCATTTATCAATCTGCGATTAGCTATAAAGTTTTTCACTTCATTAAACTTATCTATAGCAGCACCTGACATATTTTGTGTTTCAATAATTTGACTCAATACATCAATAATTGCATTTAATTCATGGTGTGTTTGATATACATCTGTAATAGATCTTCCGCAAGTCGCGTCTAGATTACTTTCAGTTACTACAGGAATAGAATCACCTTTGGCAATAACTTGTCCATTATCAAGATTTCCTCCATCCCATTCGTGGGTAGTATCATCAAATTCTACAGTCTTGGTAGTAAAAAAATTCTTATCAATTTGATCTATTGCATTAAGCGATACTACCGCAAAATACTCTTTTGAGACTTTATTAAATACTATTACGTGATTATTCATTATTATATATTATTTTTAAATTATTCTTCCGGATTTTATTACACTCCAAGTACTAGCACTTAAGACGTTATACAGTGTTGTGGCATATTGGAATGCGTACGTCGTACCATTACTCGAATCCTTCGTTCTATATCCCCAAACTACCATTACCTTATCTCCAGCGGCTAAATTTGGTAATACTGCCTTTGCATAAGTATAAACAGCAGTGTTTGGCGTTACATTACTAGATGAGTTTGTATCAGCGGTTTTGTAATATCCTTGACTTTTTTGAATAGCATTAACGTGATACAGTTTTCCGGGAGTTATACCAGCTACTTTACTATCAACATATGCGGTGGTAGCTCTACCACCTACTTTAGTATCAACGTATTCTTTAGTAACGAGCGATCTTTGATGATCAATGTCTCTATAAGACAAACTTGGTGCGCGAAGTTTACCATTTTTATACATCTGAAACACATTAGTATATCCAGTAGTACCAAACGAAGTTCCATCATTTGAAGAATCAAACCTTAATGATTCATAATCAAGCGGCATTCTCCAAAAAGAACCTCCACCGGTTTGATCAGTTTCTCTAAATGATAGAGGTACAGCAGCAGAGTCGATATGCAATTTACCCTGCTCGGGTAATATAGTATCTCCTCCAATTATTACTCTATTTCCACTATGATTAATCGTCATGGTTGGAAGTCTGTCACTATTTTGGAATACTATTTTATCATTTGCATAGACTGTTAGAATGTCTTCAGTTCCGATGCGTTCTGCATATATTTCTGTCAATGGCGTAATACCTGATACTGGCTCGCCTAATCGCAATTTGCCTTTAACGAATAGGTTTTTACTGGTATCCCAACTTGGTGCACCTGTAGAAAGTTTATTTGCAGATACACTGCCATTCTTAATAGTTGTATTTACAACAGCATTTGTTGTATTACCTGCGTGCCACAATTTATTCTGTGTTGTTTGTCCACCAGCGTAAACTTCATCAGTAGTGATAATACCACCATTCGAGACACCCAAATCAACTTCACCTGCAACATTGGTTACTACATTCCATGCATCAATCACAAGCCGAAGTCTCATACTTGGATGACTAAAATATTCTACTGGATAAACACGAACCCATCGAGCAGTAACTGGAGAAAATATATTTTGGTATGAAGAGTCTGTATCGCTATTTCCAGTAAATACTTGACCATTATTAATATAAGTATAAGTTATATTGTCTGTAGAATATGCAACCTTATACTTTGTAACCCATTGTTCCTGACCATCACCACGTCCTCTAGTTTGTAGACCAGCAAAAAGCTGATTTTGCAATAGATCGAGTTGTACATACTCGTTAGGAAGATTATTCTTGTCATCGACTGACCAAGCAGTTGTTGAATAAAATTTAGATTGGTTCAATCCGGAAGCGTAATATCCGCTATAACTTCTTTGAGCTTCATTAGGATCTGGATATGAATAACCAATATTTGGGTTTTGACTATCAGGTACCCAATCTCTTAACCTCCATCCACTAGTTTGGAAATTATCACCTAACAGAAATGCTTGAACACTATTGCTCGAATTCGAAATAAATATCTGAAGTGCAGCTCCATCATATGTTTCACCTTCTTTTATTCGAATATTCTTAAATGGCAGGTTTCGATTATAACTACTACTATGTAAAACAGTAATGTTGTTTGAATCATCTCTACCATAACTGTGAGAAGCATAAAAAACAATAGATTGATGACGACTGGATCTTTGATCTTTCAGGCCAAATCTTGCGACCGCTCTACTTCCAGTATTAACCGCGATAGTGTACCAACCAGGAGTCAAATTAGATTTTAATGCGTTCGGACTTGCAGTATTATTAATGAATTCTAAAGAATCGATTCCATCGAGTGTGCTAGCATTGGTGAGACTAGCAGTCTTATTATCAACATACTTTTTCGTAGCAGCGTGAGAATCAGCGGTCGGACTCAGTACTGAAATCTTTGTATTAGGTTTAGCAAAATCACTCGCATGATATCCATCAAGTAGATCTGCATCCAGGCCGGAGGTAGTTCCATCATTACCAGCATTCCAATATTTATCACCGGAGTTTGTGATAAGATCTCCCCAGATGCGAACTTGTCTACCTTCGTAAGATCCACCTGCAGTAGTTTTTGTACCAACAATATTTAGACCACTGGCAAATTTTCCAGCGCTTATAGTACCGTCATTTGCATCAGCCGCATTGCCGTGAATAAACCGAAGGGTCTTTCCTTGTGCAATAGAGCTGTCTCCAGTAAATGCAGTTCCAGATTTTAGAGCAAAAGAGCTTGCATGGTATCCATCAAGTTTATCAGCATCTAGACCAGAGGTACTTCCATCATTACCTTCATGCCATATTTTATGCTCAGTAGATCCGTTATCGAATGTAGCAACCAAGCTATCTTTACTGGGTACACTAAATACAATCTTATCATCTTGCGGTGCACGAGGATCATTTGTTACACCAATGACAAGATCTGATTGCTCTCCAGTTTGGTCACCGTGAATGCCGTGGGCGCGATATTGAATAAATGCTCCATCGCCAGAATCTCCAAGTGTACGAACACCATCTGCGCTGGACTCAAAGAATATTCCACTTGCTCCAGCACTATTTCCCTTTAACCATAGATTTGTTGCATCCTTAGCAAATGCTTGATTGGTATTTTGATAGAACCCATCTGCCACAGGGCTTTTAGAGCCGTTAATCGTAACTCCACTTTCAAATTGAGGATTAGATCTTAATATATAGTTATCATCAGGATATACCTTTGCAATCTCGGCTGTAACATACTCTTTTGTGGTAAGAGATTTTTTATTTGAAGCAATAAGTGATTGCGTCTGAAGAGGTGCAACAATGTGCCCACCGTTTTTAATATCCAAAGCAAGTACATTATCTGAATAAATTTGAGTATGTGTACTCTTTATGCTTATATGATCGGCTGCTGAGGCGTGGTTGCTATCATATAACTCAATAGATGCGGTTCCAACATTTCCACCAAAAAGTCTAAGTGATGTATCATCGTCATTCGCGAAAGGAGCAGTTGCACTTCTTCCGTATATGTTCCGCGTGTAAAGACCATTGTTTGATCGATCATGCGCAATAAAGATTGATCCAAGTGATCGTAAAGTGCCATTGCTTTGCCAATCTGGTGCACCTGTTGTAAGATCGTTAACACCAATCTTAGTAGTAAGCTTTCTATATAATGTGTCATGATTATGACCAACAAGAGAAAATGCTGTTGCTTCTAATCCATCGAGTAGATCAGCATCTAGACCAGAGGTAGTTCCATCATTACCAGCATGCCATATTTTATTTGCCTTATATGACAATTCAGTGTTACTAATCTTAAGAAGATCGATTAAAGTGTCATTATATGGCTGATGCGTAAAGATGAAATATTCATTCCTATTATCAGTCGTTTGGAATTCAAGGCGAGAAGTATTATCACTGTCACCAGTATTGTAAAACTTGATAGAAGCTCCATCAGTATTTCTATTCCAAACTATACCTTGTTGATCATTACTGAAGTTAACATCGCCTGTTAGAGCTCCTCCTGAAAGTTTTAAATATCGAGTATCATGATTATGAGCAATGAGAGAAAATTCTGCTGCTTCTTTTCCGTCAAGCAAATCAGCATCTAAACCAGAACCTGATCCAACATTATTTGTATGCCATAGCTTGTTCCATTCCCTTTTACCATCGTTGTTAGTAGATCTAAAGTAAACATCTTGCTCATAGAATGGAGCAGCGAACTGCAAAGAATTGTAGTTGGAGGAATTACTGTGTGTACTTGTAAGTAAGTGATACCATAAACCAGTGCTTTCTGGCCAACCGTTATTCGTATCTGCTGCATTTGTTTCATAGAAGCCACTATTCATACGAAGAGTGATATCATTTAAACGAGTTATCTTTGGAAATTTTTCTTTATCAACATAAGATTTGGTAACCAAGTGATTTGGCGATGTACCTTCGGTATGAAGAGTAACTTTCCTTTGCTTAGAATCAATTGTAAGGGCAATTTGATTATTATCCTGTGATCGAAATGTGTGTTTATCTGCATCGTAATAAGCAAATCCAGGGTGGTTAGGATTATCAGAACCGTATAGCTCAATATCAGCACCACTTATATTTTCTTTACCACCTTGAAGAATTAATCTAGAAGTATTGTTGTTAGTACTAATTACACCGCTATCTGTAATAAATCCGCCGCGCGTATATATGGTACCGCTGTCACCATATATGCGAGTAAGTAAAAGAGGACCTCCTTGAAAATTGATATTCTGTGTAGCAGGATCAGCTACTCCTAAGTGTAAATGATTACCTTTCTGGACAATCTCATTTGAATCAATTGCAATTCCGTAATCACTCGCTCCAACTAGAAGTGCTGGATTTGCGAAATTGTTGTAACCAATAGTAGTGGAATCTTTTCCAGTAATATGAAGAGATGTATCAACTTTAACATTCGAAGATGATACCTGCAATTTTGTACTACCATTTAGGCTAAACTCAGTAGATCCTTTATTATCAATCTGTAAGGCTCCGTTTAGTCCGCTTTTGCGTAAGATTCTTGCATAACCTACGCTATCTGAAGAAACGTTAGAAGAAATAAGTTTTATTTCAGTAGGATCGGTAGAAGTATTTGTTCTATCGCCGAGATCCAATTTAGAGCCATTGACATCAAGGTCTTTTATGATTGTAACAGTACCGTCATTAGTCCATTGAGGACCAATGTTTTCAACCTTAGCACTTGTGATTGAATCATCAAGGATTTCAAAAGTACCAACTGAATTGTCTGACATGTGTCTCAGCTGAATACAATCATCTTGGATTCTTGTGGGATCAAGAGGTCTTATACGAATATCAGCATAGTCGACATATTCTTTTGTAACAATTGCTCTAGGTCCAGAAGCAAGAATTTGGTCCTGAGTTTGGTCTGGAATTTTTACTACACCTCTAATTTCTACACCGCCAGTATAATCTTTCGCATAATTAATAGTTAACCTATCTCCGCGATTATGAACAAGTGCTCTACCGTTGTGAACATTTCCTTCAGAACGGCCAGCGCTATATAGATGAAAATCTGTGCCGTATGACCTAATGCGACCTTGAGCAATAACATCTGATCCAACTAATAAATTATTGGGAACAGATACCGCACTGTCGCTCCATGACGGTCCATATGCAGATAACTTTGATGGATCGATCGCACCAGTTGCAACTTTACTATTAGTAATGGCGCCATCTTGAATCTTAACAGTTGAGACTGCTTCAGTAGAAAGCTTAGAATTAACAATAGAAAGATCTCTAACTTTATTAGTCGTAATAGCATTATTAGAAATAAGATCTGTACCAACTGCTAATTTTTTAATGCTCAACCTTTGATTTAGGTCAATTTCATTAATAGTAAAATGTGCAATATTTACTTGACCAGTGCCGATCTTATCGCTATAATCAATAGTAGCAAACCTATCTTCAATCTTCTTAAACGTATTTAAGTTTGTATTAACGCCGTCTAATAGTGCAGTAAAGTCGGATGCAACCTCAGAGTTTAATCTGAAGTCCTTTAGTACATGATTGCCCGTAACACGGGACGTTGTACTATCACCAAAATATCCTTTAATTTCTGTATCGTATAGTGCTTCTCTATGGTCGATATGAGTATCAACTGCTTTTGCTGTAGTAAGCCTATCGTCTACAATATGTGTATCAATTCTATCAGTAGATGTAACATAACCTGCTGGATCAATGTGAATGAATTTTACATCATTAGCTAGAATCTTATACTTGTCAATTGTTATAACATCTGTAGTATTATCTTCCTTAGTATATGTTAAAGTAAACTTTTCATTATCATCTGCGACGGTTTGTCGATCAGGCAAAGCTGCACCAGTAACAACAAGATTTGTTACCTTTTCAAACCCTTGATCACTCGCAAACAGCGAATCAAGTTTTATTTTATACGTGTGATATGCTCCAACAGTGCCATCGATTATTGGGAAAAACTCTTCCCCGTTGATATCAATCTGAAGTCTCTCGTCTAACGCTGAAATTTTAGTACTCATTAATTCTATTTATAAAGTTTTTAGTTGCTAACAGAGACTTCTGCAGATGTTTCGATTATTTTAACTAGTGGTTCTGGACTATCATATTGACCCGCGATTGTGTATATTGTTCCAGATACGAATAACTGATCAAGTTCTGGCTTCGATGGATATACGAAGTCTGGTGATGCACTTGTATTTATAGCGCCCCTCCATCCAACTAATATGGTATTGCCGCTGTTTTTAGTGCTGACAATTAATCCTTCGATCGTGATACCGCCCCCTAGATCTTGATATACAACATTTCCACTAACCAACTGAGGACCAGTGTACGATAAAATATCGATTTGAACTGGAGCAGATATATCAGCATCATCTTCAGGATCATTCCACCAATCGGCAATATCGTCAATAAGCAATTCTTGATCATAAGGAGAAGAATCAGACTCAAGGAATACTCCATCACCACCTTCAGTTGAAAGTTGATTCCTCTTTTCAATAATAGCAGCTACATTCATAAATGTAAATTTATCAGCAATTGCATCAATAATTCGTGTATTGAGATATGAGCTAATATCACCTACATCCTTAAATTTTAGATTTTGATGATAGTCTTGTTTAGTAATTACTGCAGCAGGTACTAATGAAGGTATGACATATTTAAATGCTGTTAGTACCGCTCTCATGAACATCTCTGAATTAACATCGATGCTTGAGCGATCTTGTAATAGATATGCCGCATCTTGCTCCTCATCACCATAAATATTTAGTACTTCTGATTTTAGCTTAACAGGTTTAGCCTCAATTGTTATCGTATTTGTATAGCTTTGAGTATAAATTTCTCCTGTAACAAACGAACTACCTACTCCTACTAATTTAACTATTCCGGTAAAGTAAAGTCCATCAGGAGCAATATTTGCTATAATGCCAGTATTCTGACTTGGAGAGTTATTATCATCTTGATAAACTACATCGCCGATACTTAATTCAGGTTCGCCATTTAAGTTTAATATTCTAATTTCGACATCTTCTGCTGGATTGCCATCTGAGTATTCATATGTATATTTCGCAGCAGCCTCATTACCTGGAACAGACCTTGCTAACTTAGTCCATAAACCAGCTTCAAATATAAACTCTCGCACTCGAATGTCTCCTTGTAACCAACCAGGTTGGAAAACAGGCATATGATAACCACCAGTAGCATTTGGAGCTGTAAGCGATTCAAGCCATCTCAAATCCTCTACAGGTTGATTAGTTCTAAACGGCGTAAGAAATCTATCTTCTACTTTAATTACACTTGTGTTTTGTCTAGTTTCTGGATCAAACAAAACAAACTTTGGTCCAAACCAATGATTATCTCGTATAACAAGAAGAATAACACTCGCAAAGAATCTTAAACCAGCAGGATGAACTAGATTTACAAACTGTTTTTCCCAATCGCTAACACGTATTCCACTTCGAATGTTATAAGAGAACTGCTGCCAAAATACGCTATCTTGTATTCTGTTAACTGAAGAGACTTGACCTTTTCTATCATAGTATTTGCCAAGATAATTTGTAGTAAATTCATGCAGTAAAGCTGCGTTATCTATTATTATGTTGCTTCTTCCATCTCCCCAATATATGCTTTGAGCTTCATTACTAATTGATTGGTTATAGTCAGCTGTTACTGAAATCTTTGTACGTATTTGCGGTTCATCAAAAAACCAAAATGAATTAAATACATGGCCAGATAATGTGTTAAAGGCGAATGGATCTTCTGAAAGCGGTTCGGAAGTAAGTCGATTGGCTCCTAGTGTGATTCCGTCAAACTCTTCATATACAATTTGATAGAAGTTTTTAACATTATTAATTAAGTATTCTACAATTTCATCCTTTGTAGCATCTGAGACTGCAGATGAATAGTACTGAGAATGGCTGATATCGCCATTGAAGTATCCATTAACACTTCTACCAAGTACAAAGTTTGCTTCAGGAGATATCAATAAATGCTTAAGAGTATTTCCTTCTAATATTCTTTCGAAATTACTACCACCGACTGATATATCAATGTAGCCGTTATACCTATCAGCTACTCCTCTTATGAGTATTATGTTAAACTCGTTATATTGAATCTTTTTATTATCCAAATACACTCTATTTGAAGGAATATTTGATATAACAAAATCATCGATGATATCTTTTGATTCCAAATAATAACCTGGTCTATTAATATTGGTGTTAAAGGTATATGTTACGAGGGGTTTTGTAAATTCAGTTGCATGAATAAGATCACCATCTGCTATTACGGCGTTGTACGAAGGAGCATTTTTCGAAATTCTTAATATACCACTATTACTCAATTGCGGAGGATATGAAGTTACTAATGGATAACCGTCTATTGGTTCATATAGCGGTAAAGGACGAATGAAGTTATCTGATAGTTTTTTCCAAATATCATACTTAACATTTGTAATGTTTTCACTTGATGCTGGTTCTAAAGAAGCTGGCTCCTTCAATATTTTATTAACACTGTCCGGTTCAAGAGAGATAGCGAATGTGTCATTAGCGTTATCAATAGCAATATCTACTCCATAATTTAATCCTACCTTTAATGATTCATCGTTCTTCTGCTCAAATTCTACAGAAGCTCTAAACGTTTCGAATAACTTCCAACTAATATATGAGTTTAAATATTGACTTCGGATGTAATACGCTACTGTTGTTGAGTTATGCTGTTTTCTTTTGTATGAAGAATCTTCTTCATCGTATGCTTCTAAATATTGCTGAGCGTTATTTAACCCGCCATTTACCAATATCAAATCATTCCCAGAGAATTTGTATGAATACAATCTTGATCCGCTATGTGTAATATAATTACTACCTCCATCTGTTATAGAACTTATCGGATTATAAAAACTTACCCAACCATCTGGAGTTTTTTCCCAAATGTTAATACCATATGCAGCAACCTTTATTATAACGTTACCATTTTCACTTACTTCAAATCTTCCTCCATCAAGCAATGAGTTTATTCCTGTAGTAACGTTACTAGTGTATACACTTGATAACGTTGTCTCTATTCTTCCAAACTCGATATGAGAAAGACCTCTATTATAGAAAGAAATGTGATTAAATGCAATTTTAGTACCGAGAGACATCTGAGAAGCAGCGCTAATTCCGTAAACTGGACTTCTCTGGAAATTATCTTCACCCTCATCGTCGATTATATTAATCACATCAACAGTCTTTGATCTCTTAAATCCATTAAGCGAATACCTTAAACCTGTAATTACTTCTTCTTCAAACACCGATAGACTTCCAACCGTAAATTCTACTACTAAGTTATTCCATTCATCGGTTTTTATTTCGTCATTAAAGTATTGATCACTAAATATTTCTCGTGGATTATTGTCGAGAATTGCATTGGTGTTTATCTTATCTAAAAATATAGGATAATCAACTTTACCAGCTTCTTTAGAAACAACTTGAAGTGACTTATTTCCAGAAATAGGATTCTTACTAATCCGAAGTGTCACATTACCAATTGTTAATATGTCAGTAATACTATCATATATATCTATTGCATTAAACCGAATAGCTAAACTAAACTTAGAATCAACATCAAGTCCAATAGGAGTGCTTATAGCTGACGACCCAAGTTTAATTCCGTCATCTAAAGATGTATTGACACTGGTGTTTGTGTTAATGCTGGCTAGCTCGTTGGTTGACTTCCATCGATTAGTCGTTACTCCGGAATTCATGCTAAATTCTAGATGTGGTCTAACACTTTTTAATGTAGCATGTGGCAAACTGGCAGAGTTCTCTTCAGACCAGCGACCATCAACTAGATCATAAACGCAAATAACTTGAGAAATGTCTGTATTATTGAGAGTATGTGTTCCAACAATAAGTTGCGACTTCACCAATTTGATGTGAGTAAAATCAGAAGCTCGGCGTTGATATGCAGGAAGGTCTAAAGATAATGTTTGAAAATGCTCATATGTATTATACTCATTCGCTTTAAATATAAGCGCTCGAGATGCACCACCAATAGGCTTATCTAAAATAGTAAGATATACATCATCAACTGCATAGTCTAAGATTTCCCATAGTCTTTCTCCATCATAAACAGTCGTATCAGCAATAGTAATATCTTGCCATGGGATAAAATTGTCATTATGTTTATAATAGATAGACATGTATCCTCTATTATGCAGAGTAAAGATATGATCAGCGTTTCTCTTGATGCGATCACAGTGTGGGAGAACTGGTAAAGATTCATCTCCTTGTTTGTCTCCGATAATCCACCTTAGTCCAAGATCGTATGGATTAACATTTACGAATGCGGAGTTATCTTCCCATTCTGTATAATACATCAACTTACTATTTGACTTAATAGACCATCTACTTTTAGTATCAGTAGGATGTTTCTCAGCGTGTAAGAACGTAGATATGTTTGCATTAATAGCAAGTTGGTAAACTCTTACTTTACCGCCGCCGCCGAGAGGTGAACCAACTGCAACTCTCGTACCAGTAGCGTTTAAACTAACTGCTGAGCCGCTATATTCATTAAACGCTTCACCATCAATATCGTTACCAACCTTGCTCCATTTATTTTCTAGATATTGATATATTCTTGTATGACCTGATTGTGGGAATGTTCCATCATTATAGGAAGCACCAACAGCTATAATATTTCCGGTACTATTGATAGATACCGCGTTGCCGAAATGATCTCCAGGCCTTTCTCCGAAAAGTGGTTCTCCTAATTGAGACCATAAATTATTACTTCCAAGCCTATAAACTTCTACTGCTCCGTTTGTAATTTCTGTACCCAATTTACCAGGAATGCCAATTACAAAAGTTTTACCGTTATTACTCAAACTAATTTCTATTTTTTCAACGGGAGAAAGCAATATATCATTAGCGCCGTCATCGAATATTAGTCTTTGGCCACTAGAGAACCAACCAACAGATTCAGCAGTATTAATATATGATTTTGTACATGCTTTTATATCAGATCCAACATTACAACGAGTTCCAACTAAAAGAGTTCGACCGTTATCGCTTAAACTAACTTGAGTATAACTTTGATTGTCGTTATCTAACTCGGTAATATCTGATCCAATTTGAACCCAATCATTTGAAACATCAAATTCAAATACGCGGGCTCTATTTACAACTGAAGCTGAAGTACTATCAAAGTTTTGATTTAATATCTTAGCACCATCTTCTTGTAATAAACTTCCTCCTCCGTCATTTCCCTCTTCGAGACCAACTTCAAAACTGTTTTCAGCAATGTAAGGATCATTACCTATTGCCAACCGAGTACCATCTCCATTTAAACTAACGCTACTACCACTTCTTTCATAGTCAACTGCGCTATATAACGTCGATCCTTTTTGTACCCAAGATTCATTAACTAATTCGTATACGTTAACCTTACCAGATAGTGGAGCATTAGCCTGAGCGTTATTCGGAGCACCAATAGCAAGAACTGTTCCGTCTGAGCTTAAACTAATAGCTGTACCAAAACGCTGATCGATTTGATCACCGTCAATATCAGAACCAATTTGTTCCCATAATTCTGGAGAGCTATTACTATTTAATCTAAATACTCTAACATGACCGGCGTTTAGGCCTCCACCGTCGTTAAATGGTGCACCGATAGCAAGTATATTGCCATCTTCGCTTATCGCAGTTGACCTCCCGTTATAATCCGCAAGAGCTTCGTACGTAATTGTATTTCCAACTTTAATATTATTTGGAGCATCGAATGTTGATCCGCTAAAATCAAAGAAGCGAAGATCATCTTCGGTTAGAGTCTTTAACACCGGGTCGGTACTATGAATAGAAATCGCTTTTCCATTAAAAGTAACGAGCGTTTCTTGCCACTTACCATTGAATGTTAAACTCATTGGAGATAAGAACTTGGTCATATGTTCCTTCTTATTTCCGACTAAAGTATTAAGAGCACTCGTTGTTTGATCTATAAAGTTCGTAAATTGAAATGTATCATCTCCGTTAAGAGAAATTCGAGGCTCATTTGTATTAACGAACGATCTACCTATTTTTCCTGTATCTTTATTAAAGAACAACTCATGAGACTGTAACTGAGTATAATCTTTTGATAAAGAAAAGAGTGGTTGAATTACAGTATTTTCCTTATTAAATTTTGGACGAAAGCGAATAACAAACGTGTGTTCTTCAGTATCAAGAGGAACACTATGTTCACCTATATCTCCAAAGTCAACATAAGCGCTTTCTCCATCAAAGTGTACTAACTCTTCATATGAATTAAATGAAGCACCGTTATTAAAGTAGCCTCTCCAAGTATCTTTTAATACTATTGAGTCCCATGATTCATTAATAGAGTTAAGATTTTTTGCTGAATTAACATCAAATACTAACGAATTAATAGCAGGAGGATTATCATAAAGACTAATCGGTGTGACTTTAATAATCTTACCGCTTCCTAATACATCATCATCCTTTTTTAATTGAAACGGCGTATAGTTATATTTTATAGCTGTACTACCTTCTATCAACGATGCTACAATAGTACGAGTAAAATCATCATTAGCTGGCTCCCAATCACCAGAAGAAGGACTAAAGAGCTTCTCTCTTGGATAGGATACTTCAATAATTTCATCGAAGAAGAGGCGGAAAAACGTTGTAATACTTTCTTCAGAACCTTTAAGAGTATAATACTGGACAATCTTTTTGTACAGCGATACTCTATCAACCACTACTGAATTAGGAATATTCTTAGCAATTTCTCCTTGAATACCGTCTAAATACTTGATCGAAACTTTATCAATATCGTGTTCATCAATGATGCGATTCGTTTCGTATGTTGGAAGACCTTCAGTATTAAGATACTCATAATACTCTTTTATTAAATTTATAAAAGTTTCTGAACTTTCTCTTAGTTGCGCAGGAATAAGTTCTTCAACTCTAAGCGATTCAGTATTATGCGGTACAGTTCCCTGTGGAGCTGCGGTTGCTATAGAGATATGAGACATATTTTATATATTTCCATCGGGGCGGTGTCTTAAAAATGGTGCATAGTCATTAACTCCAGAAGAACCAGATACTGCGATTGTATCAACTTCTGGTTTAATTACTGTTTTACCAATGTCAATTGAAAGAAGTTTATTTCTCTTTGATACTACGTCATTTGATGCTGGTGTAACGTATATATTTATAGTCTCGGTTTTATTAATAGGAAGAGAATCAATCGAAACTAATCCGCTACTAGTATCAAGGGTGCCAACACTTCTGAATAAAGTTCTCTTGATTCCATCAGCACCGAGAGAGTATGCGTATATATTTCTTTCAGTTGATGAACCTATAATTGGTTCATCTTCAATACGAAGAACAACTCCGTTATATGTCCAAGAATCTGAACTCAATACTGATTCTTCTTGATTTTCGTCTGCATATAGTGCCATTTGGAAATCAACTGGTGTTGATACAAGTTTACCATATTCTATTACTGCCCTTTTATACGCGAAGACTCTAACGAATGAATTAACAACCGCGATGTCTAACTTATCAATTAGGGAAAGAAGATGCGAATAACGGAAGACTCCGTCAAACCTTTGAAGATTGTTTGTATTGAAATCTAAAAGAAGAGACTCTACCTTTGTTGAAAGCTGACCAGCAGACAGCGATGTTCTATTTGAATCGTACTTAAACAATACATCAAAGTATAGATATGTGAAATCAGGATCGATAAGAACCGGCTCGATACCAATTACTCTCTTTGCTTCAAGTTCTTTAAGCAAAAAGATTTTATCTGTATTAGTAAGAGCATTATCATCGAATGGTTTAACCGATATGTATACTTTACCATATTGTGGTGGAAAATTATCTTCTCCTCCCCAAACAGATACTGTTTCAATATTATTAAGAATCTGCATGACAAGAGTCTTATAGTCGCTCGATGTAACAGCTCTGTTCTGTGTTATAAAGGAAAGAGGTGCATTTTGACGAATACTTTCAATGTCTTCCTTTTCACTACCATTTGTAGCACCAGATAAAGTTGTGATGACTGGTGATACTGATGTTGGACTCGCCCATGTAAAGACATTAGCGCCATTACCTTCTTTACCTTCAGTACTTAAATATTTAAGTTTAATTATACTGAGAGATGCTGGTTTTTTTCCAAAAATATCATCACCAAACTGAATCTCATAATTTCCATTATAATTCTCGTTAATAAAGTAGGCAGCAGTTGATGGACCAACACCTGAAAGAGTCGTGAATTCAGTATAAGTTTCAACAGCAGTTGAATAAGCATTATCAAATACATCAACGATCAAATGATCTAAATCAATCGATGAATCTTCAATAATAAATTTCTGATCAATGTTTCCAGATTCAACAACGAATGTACTTTCTTTCATTCGTCCTTGATAGATAACCACATTCTCGAAAACATATTGAGAATTTATTTCATCAAGAGTAGTAGTATAATCATCTACTGTGATGTACGTATAGGTTGTACCATCGATCGCGGCTGTAAGAGTTTGTCCTCTATAAAGTGTGTATGTAGAAAGATTACGATTAACAGAAGATGCAAAGGTCAACGAGATCGATGCCATTGGAGCTGTCTTACTTTTTGGAGTATAACCAAGAAGCTTTGCTCGAGAAACGACATTTGATCTGATTTGCGCTGAATCAATAAAGGATTCATTCATTGCATTATGCGCAACAACTGCGTTATAATGCGTGTTATATGCTAAGATGTCTAATAGGTGATTAAGACCTGATCCCTCAAAATCCCAATCGCTGTATTCTCCATTTGGATTATTTCTAAAATAATCTTTAAGGTTATCTTTGATTGCATCAAAGTCTAATTCTGTAACATTAAGTTGTTTCATTATCGTAATCGTTGTAAGTAAAAACTAATTTCCTCTCTTTTTGGAGAGAATATAACATTGAATCCAATTGTAATTTCATATAAGTTCCTATCAGAATTGTCTGTAACTTCAACTACATGATCATTTGTTCTTGGTTCGAATTTTTTTAATACAAATAGTATTTCTTCCTTAATTGCCATCGCGGTAAAGTTATCTGCTGGTTCAAATAACATCGCAGCCGCATTGGATCCGATTTCAGGATGAAATGGTCTCTCAAAAAAGTTTGTTAGTATTAAATTCTTAACGGCAGACTTAACAGCTTCTAAATCTACAACTGCTGGTATATCCTTTTTAACTGGGTGCACGTCTTTAAAAAATATAGGGAAATCCTTATACAATTGCTGCATCGCAACCTTATTTGGCGCTGGATTTTTATCTGATAGTTGCCTTGACATATAACCTATTTATATTAATTGAGGAAGATATTAGGCGCAGTAGTCACTTGATTTCCACCATATTTTTCTGTACATGGTCCACCAGTAGTCTGTAACAGAGATGACCCGATATGTTCTACCTGCTCTAGGCCGACATCGATCTTTCTCCAACCTCCGATACTTTCAGTTACATTACCATTTACACGAATATCCCAGTTTCCTTTAATAAATGTTGTGCAGTTAGCATCAATTGTTAAATTGCAGTTTCCCTTAATGTTCACGTTATTATCTTTTACAATGACCTGAAAGTTATTACCGACAATGACTGAAGTCTTATCACCGACTGGAGTAACTTCTTCATATGTACCAGTTCTGTGGATTGTAGATATTCTTTCTTTGCCTGGAGTTACATCATACTCAACAATGTGTGCTGCTTCATCAGCATCATTGGCTCGCTCATAGGCAGTAACATGGTTCTGAGGATATGTTGGTTTCATCACATCATCAAGAACAGGGAACTTCCAATTATTATTTACACGGCCGAGTGCAGTAGGAACTTTATCATATAACTTTCGTAAAGATTTTTTCTTATCGTAACTAAATCCTTCTTTATATTTTTCTTCTTTGACTTGTGCAGATCTTGGGGTGTCAGGCATATTAAGATGTAATCCCATATCTTCGCCTTTTTCTTTTTCATTATCTGGGTCTTTTTTGACAAGTTTTCCAGCAAATTTAGAATTTTTCTTATTACTTGGATATCGTTTAGACGGATCAGAAAAACCTTTACTATAATCAGTTGGACGTGATGTAATAGATGGGATAGATCCCATAATAACTGGATCCTGAGCATTAATACTATCTCGAAAGAAGCCAATTACCCATGTACCACGTAACAATCCTGTTGCTGACTGACCAACACCTGAAATTGAAGCTGATGTAACAGGCAACATTGTCATGGCCCACGGCAAATCTTCTGTTTGAATACCCTTACCTTCAGTTTTGTCTTCGTTATGATATCCAAAACATCTTACGCGATATCTTCCCATCTCCATAGGATCATCAATGTCTTCAATCACACCTGTGAACCATGCAAATCCACCACCGTTATTAATAAAATTTTCAGGATTCATAATTTATTTATAGTTCAATATTAAAGGAGTCTTTCTTTACCCGCAATTCTGAGAAATATTCACCACCATCAAAGACATGATTTACAGAAGTAATTAAATGCCTACCAGAGAGGTGTTGGTCAATCAAATCTCTATCTGTTTGTGATTTATTCTTCATGTTCGCGAGGAATTTTTTCATACCAACTGGATCAATCGATTTAGGGAATTTTAAATTAATCACTGTACCAGGATTCAATTTAAAATCACCAAAAAGTTTTATATCATGCGATGCAGTTTCAAGAGCTTCTTCAATTGAACGAGTTTTACCATGCGTATTTTCTTGAAGGGTATTATAATTCATATCCTTTCCATCTTCAGAAAAGGCCAAGTTGTTAACTGATGTGTGCTCAAGATGCGACTTAGGCATAAGGTTTAATTTCTCTCCATTTACATCAAATGTTGCAGAAAGCGGGATTTTTTTATTTAGAGTAAGATTTTGCTTAAAATCCCTATCATAGTTATAATCATATTTTGTATATGTCTTCCGCGAATAGTCTAAATAATTGTTTTCTGATGCCCATCCTCCGTTGATTCCTTGATAAACCTTTCCAAATTTAAGATTGGATGTAACACTGAGAATACGCGATACTCTTTGATCATAGTCTTCTTTAGTATAAGGAAGTTGATTAAATTCTCTGTGATCGTGGTATGTGTGATATTCTTCAGCAGTTAATAAATTATGGAGCGATGATAAATGGATAGTATTATCGAGAGTATGATAAAAGAAAAATGGAGAATGATTTCCATCGTATGTCTTTTTTCTTAGCCATTCAATTGCCTCTAGAGGAGTCTGCCAATTAATAATTCCCTTCGCCCGCGAAATAGTTTCTCCATCTACTACAATGCTACCAGCAAACTGCAAATCCTCTTTAATGATTCTTTCGATTTCTTTATCTGTGTTATTGGTAAAAGCTCTAGATATCTTCTTCAGTTTCGAATAATATGCATGCTCTGATACACAATTTATTGTATAGACATTAATATGTTCTTCTTCAGCGCTCGCATATAGAGGATACTCTGTAACAACAAAATCAAGTGAAATCTTTCTTTCTTTAACATTACCGTTTGTATTCGGATTAGTAGATATTATAATCTGAATCTTTTCTTGACCAATCAACGGAGAACTTTCAAAGAAATTTGCTGAATCCTTTATACTGATATTAGCAAGAATGTTTGGAGAATAGAGAGATTCTGTAATGTTAAGCTTAACAACAATGTTTTCGATATCATATTTTTTACCGTCATGCGTAGTTATTTCTACTGTCTCTAAATTATATGCTCCTGGAGATAATGATGAATTTCTCCCAAAATTTGCCCTTTGTGTTCCCATTTATTTTGTTAGTTTCTCTTGATATGCTGCAACGAAATCATCGATGTGTTCTTCTCTGATTACTCGAATCTTCCGTGCCTCAAAATCTTTTTCTTCAAGATCTTCCTTTATAGATACAAATTTAGCTTGTTCAGCATAGTATGATTCAACAAAGCTTGGAATATATCTCCTCTGCCTGCTGATCTGGTTATATTCTACCATTTCGCTTTGATCAAATCCATCGATTCGAGTTGGTGCCACATTAATATCTATATCACCCCTAAAATATTCCCCCTCAAGCTCAACATCATTAATATTAAATACACGTGAGTACGCATCGAAAGCAGTTGACTTATCTCCTTCATATTCATTATCAATAAAGTACGCTGGAGCATTATATGAACTCTCAAAGAATCTATGAGAAATGAATTCTATTTTTTGGAAATATTTTTCTAGGAAATGTTCGTAATATGCAGTACTTCCGATTACTAACCCTTGCTTATTTTCTATATCTCTTAAGAATTCATAATAAGTAGTAGTTTGATTTAATTGTACCCATTTAAGTGCTTTTTTTGTCCACTCAGTTCTTTCCGCTTCAAATTGTATATGTTTCTGACCGTCTAAATAAGGATTCTTAATATACTCTATATGCCATTCTCTGTTATTTGCAAATTTTCCTTTATTAGTAATATCATTTATCCAAAGCTGGAACCGTTGATCATCAAACTTTAATATCTCTGCTTGTACTTCTTCACCACCATCGCGCGACCGTATTCTAATATTTTCGTTGTCTAAATCCAATCCACCGAAATAATTTGTCATTTCAAAGGAATTTTCGTATTTACGAGCAACAGGATATTGCCGAGGAATAAAAACAAGGACAGAATATTTCGAATAGTCTTGCTCTAACATTAAATCAAAAGAGCGAGAAGTATTAGGCCACGAGTTTAGTCCTTGTTTAAGTGTTTCGTTGACGACAAAGAATGTCCAATAATAATCAGGAGTTTTATATAAACGAGTCGAAACAACATCAGGACGTTCTCCATTACTGATTTCATAGTATGTATATGTAGAAACATTATCGATAAGCTTATCACGTACATCAACGTGTCTGAACATATCAACTAAATCAGTCTTAACGCCATTTGCATTAATATCGTATGCTACCTTAGGGAATTGAGAAAAGAATGACATAATTATTTTTCTGTAATTGGTGCTGGTTCTGACCCATGAAAAATTGGCCTTCCGCCAGCAATTCCTCTCTCATCTCCGAGTTGAGCTTTCTCCATAGTATCTAAATCTTTTCTATTTAAGGCCCGAGTTTCAGTGAACTGTAATTCAATCTCGCATTCAAGAGGAGCGTTATCTGAAAAATAAATATTACCAGTCGAATTATATGTTGTATTTACAGATGTACAATAGCATGAGTATATTCGTGGGATAAACTTATTCTCTTCGCCTCCACCAACATTCATATTCATAAATTTAATTGTCCATACCGGAGGGTACTCAAGAGTAATAGCGCTATTTGGTCCACCTCGATCAGCATAAGTAAAGTGTCTAAACTTCGATTGAATATCTCTGATTAGCACTGATTCTTTTTCATCTCGTGCAGACATATGAAACTTAAACCCAAATTGTCTTACTCCGTTTTTATTAAAAGTTGTGTTTGTATTTGGATTAATCACTTGCCCTTGCCCGAGATTAACCGCTGTTTGAAGTCCGTCTGGCACAGCTGATGATGCTATCACCGCGGCCTGAATACCCTGTATACTAGAAGCATTCTTAACCTTCTGTGTTACTTTGTCGGTGAAACTTCCATCGCCTGAAAATAAACCTGCTAACCCCGCGGCTGCCGTACCACCTATACCCAAATCTGTTTGTGCAAAATCTGCGCTATCTCCAAATGCCAAACTGCCTGGTGCAGGAAACCAAATGCGGTGCTGATTGGTTACGCCAGACAATGTACGTTCATGCGCGCAAAACACTATACATGGCCGGCGATTATCGCCTCTCATATCTGGCGGATAAATAAGAGGGGCGACGTTTTGGTTCTTCGGTTTAGGATCAGGTTTCTGAGCTTCAGGGATTTTAAACTGCTCATTACGTGCGACATCTCCCGCGCCGCTTAATATTTGATTTTGATTATCCAGTGGTATAAACATATGTAATTCTATTTATAATAAAAACATGACATACAAAGGACGATATACTGTAAAAAATCCTAAGAAATACGATGGTGATCCAACGAAAGTTGTATACAGATCTCTATGGGAGAGGCAGGTGTTTAAGTTTATGGATTCAAATCCAGAGGTAATTAAGTGGCAATCAGAAGAAACTATAATACCATACCGGTGTAAGACAGATAATCGTATGCACAGATACTTTATGGACGTTAAAATGGTAACAAAAGATAAGACATATCTTATTGAGATCAAACCAAAGAAGCAGACTCAAGCTCCTAAAGAGCCGAAAAGAAAGACTAAACGATATATTACTGAAGTGATGTCATACATAAAAAACACCTCAAAGTGGGAAACAGCTGAAGCATACTGCGCTGACAGAGGATGGGAGTTCGTAATATGGACAGAAGATACTCTAAAAAATTTAGGAATTAAAATACTAAAATAAATATATAAATAGATATATGGCAGAATCTCTATTTGATAAGTTTAATAAAGAAGCAACCAGTGCTGGTATTCGGAAGAACACTAAAAGCTCTTTGCGTTGGTTTAGGGAAAAGGTAACAGCAATTACGCGTGTCAATCGCGCGAGTCTATTAAAAGATAGTAAACTCAAACGAGTGAATACGCCATTGGTTGGTCGGATGTTCATGTATTTTTATGATCCCAAAACAAAGGATACATTACCACATTACGATAAATTTCCTCTTGTCATTATGGTTGATAAAGCTCCAGGCGGTTTTTATGGTTTAAATTTACACTACTTAGAACCACGTCTACGAGCAAAGTTTTTTGATGTACTCTTAGGTTATGCTACCAATACTAAGTATGACGAGACTACTCGACTTAAAATGTCGTATGATCTACTGAAGGCATCATCAAAGACAAGTGCGTTTAAGCCATGTTATAAGAGATATCTCACAAAAAATATTAAATCACAAATTGCAGAAGTATCGGCACCAGAATGGGCAATTGCGATATTTTTACCGACTGAACAATTTAAAAAGGGTAATAAAGAATCTGTCTGGAAAAATTCTAAAAGTAAAATCTAATGACTAACACAATCGATACATTTAAATCAATTATTGGAAAACGTAACGGATTAGCAAGGTCTAATCGATTTAACGTATTCATTAATCCTCCTCAAAGTCTTTATAGAAAAAACAACCTTGATGAATTACGAGATCTGAACGTTATGTGCGACTCTTGCGGGATGCCTGGTAGACAAATACAGACATTCGATATGAAATATTTTAGGCAAGATATTAAAACTGCACAGGGGTTTATTAATGAGGATATATCATTTGTATTTAATCTTACGAGTGACTTCTTTATTAAAAGACTCTTTGATGATTGGACAAATTTAATTATTGATAGAGAATCATATAAATTAAACTATGGCAGCGTATACAAAAGATCTGTTGAAATTTACCAACTCGATTCCGAAAATCAAATTACGTATAAGGTTGAACTAAAAAATGCATTTCCAGTTTCGGTTCAGGCTGTTGAGTTAGGAAATGCTGACGGAGGTGTTCAACAAGTTACAGTTGAATTTACATACGAAGATTTTATTGAGACAGAAATGCGTTCACCATATGAAACGGCTGGCTTGCAGGCGCCGATCAACTTTGGTGCGGCGTTTGGGTAAATCTCTTGGGAAATAGAGGTATAAATACCTTTTTACACTATAACTGAATGAACAACAACTAAAAAATTATGGCATTACCAAAACTAGAAACACCAACGTACTCGATTGAAGTACCTTCCCTTAAAAGCGAAATAGAATTTAGACCGTTCCTCGTAAAAGAAGAAAAGATATTAATGATCGCTCAAGAATCTGAAGATGAAAATAAGATTCTAAAAACTATAAAAGATATCATCTCAGCATGTTCATTTGAAAAATTAGATCCATCAGAATGTACAGCATCAGATATTGAATATCTCTTTATACAGCTTCGCGCTAAAAGCATTGGAGAAACTGTTACGATTAAAATTAAATGCTCAGAATGTAATGAATACACAGCTAATAAAATCGACCTTGAGGAGATTAAGCTTAGCGACGATGAAGAAGTTAATAATACTATTGAAATCACTGATTCAATTGGTATTGTTCTTAAAAAGATATCGATGCTTAACGCAGAGAAAATTAGTAAATCTGATCCGCTAAAGGCGTTTAATCAGTTGCTTATATATTCTATCGAATCTATCTATGATGCTGATAGCGTATATCCAGCAAGCGAATCAACCGAAAAAGAACTAATCGCTTTCATCGATTCATTGTCTCATTCTCATCTTGAGAAGATTCAAGAGTATATTCAAGATGTTAAAAAGCTTCAACACACATGCTCGTTTAAGTGCAAATCATGCGGCCATGAAAATAAAACAGTATTAGAAGGTATTGAATCTTTTTTCTCATAGGCCTTTCTCATGATTCCCTATTGAATCATTATCAGACAAATTTTGCTATGATGCAACACCATAATTATAGCTTAACAGAACTCGATAATATGTTACCTTGGGAAAGGCAGATTTACGTTTCTCTTTTACAAGCGCATATAAAAGAAGAAAATGATAGAATTAAGAAACAAAACCAATAAATAGATATATGGTGCAAAAAGATAAAAGCTTAAACGATTTAACCAAACGACTGAAAGAGTTCCTAGAAAATCAAATTCAAGAACTTGAGTCGGCAACTACTGACATTGCTAATAACAATGCTGAGTTTGTTGCGGAAATTACCAAGGTACGAGCTAATATCATATCAGCAGTAAGTAAAGAAACAGATGGGGGAAAGTTAACAGGACTAAATATCAAAAAAGATATAAGTCTCTCTGACTTTATGGGTGATACAGGTAACCTTGAGAATCTAAACTTTGTGTTGGGTTTGAAACACCTTAACATAAAAAAGAATATTCTTAATGCTATTATCAAAGAGACTCAAGCCGGAAAGTTAAGCGGATTAGATTTAGATAAGACAATATCATTGTCAGATCTTCTTGGTGAATCGCCTAACTTAAATGCTGTGCATGCATTAAGATGGTTAAGAATCAAGAAAACAATTCTCAAAAAGGTTGAATCTGCAGTTAAAGATGTAGATGTTAAAATAGATAATGAAGTATCTCTTAATGATATTCTTGGTTCTACACCAGAGCAAGATATATTGACGAAGGCTAGGTTCTTTATGATCCGTCAAGGATTGCTAAAAAGGATTTCGAAAGCAGCTAAAGAGTTTGATCCGCAACAGAGCGTTGACGAGATCACAGGAGGGTTTGGATTAACAAGTGTGTTTTCCAATAAACCACGTATTGAAGAGAATAATTTAAATACGATAGGTTCTTCTGATGCGCATTTACTTGAGCTACAAGGCATCAATAAAAATCTAGCAAAGGTTCACGATCACCTTACTATTAATACTCCAGATGTAGCTGACAATATAGAAGACAAGAAAGAACAGATAAAGCGTAATGAGAGACGGCATGATGAATTAATAGCTACTCTTGCTAGTGTTGGAGGTGCTCAAAATAAGTTTCTTAGCGGAGGAGGCGAAGGCGGTGAAGGTGGCGGCCTTGGTTTCATGGATCTGCTAGTGGCTGATGTTGTTGGTGATAAAATTGGTGATAAAATGTCAAAGCGTGGGTTGCTGAAGGGGGCTCGTGGGATGTTTGCCGGTCTGACGGCTAAGATCGTTGGTTTGACGACTGCAATTGGTGGTTTGGCAATGGGTGTAGCTACATCGCCGTACACGATGATAGCTGCTACCGCGGCGGCTTCGTATGCGGGTGGAAGGCTACTTGATAATAAGCTTGGCATTACTGACAAGTTTGCCGAGGCCGTAACAGGTGGCCCAGATAAAACGCCTAAGTACGAGAAAAACCAAAAACAAGCAATACTAAAGGCAGGTCTAGACGTTAATAAACCAATCCTCAATCCAGTGACTAAAGAAGTTACTGGATTTGAAGAACTTAACATTACAAAGGGCAAAGAAGGCAAGTATGACTTACTTCCTAGCCACTCGAGGTACGATCCAAAGATACATAAAAAATCGACTTCGGCAGAAGAAAAATTCATGCCTCCTGCAATTACTGCTGAAAGTCAATTACCTGGTTCGATCGTAAAGTCTGTCGTTGACGATAAAGATCCTAAAAACATAAAGGCACAAGAAACGAAGCAGAAACAAGTTGATCTTATTATTGCTAAACGTAAGGCCGAAGATAATTTAAAATCATTTGAAGAAAATGCTGGCTCATTTAAGATGGAAGTGGTTAAAGGCACTGACAGTTTTGGAAAGCTTGACTCCTTCTACGACACCGAAGTAAAAGTATATGATGATGCAAAAGAACAAATAAAGTTTAAGGATCTGCAGACAAAGATGTTGACCGCGAAAAATGAACAACATAGGGCCAAACAGAATATGTTCAAGAGAGCAGGCCGAGGTATAAACAAGGATAAAAAGTTTACAAATCTCTCTGAGCAAAGAGATTTCTATGTCGCTAACGGATTAGCTGAAAAGGGAGAAACCCAGTTACCAATTGCTGAGAGTGATTATCGACTTACTAAATTGCTTGAAGACGAAGCCACCAAACAAATGGCTGGAGATTCTGTGCCTCAAGATTCACTCGTTAAAGGAGAAGTAACTCCTAAAGATATTAAACCTTCTTCAGACTCTGTTACGACTGAAACAGTTGTCGGTGATAAAAAAGAAAAGAGCAGCGTTCCACAAGATCTTAAAAAAGCTAAACAGATTAAAGAGCAATTTGTTAAAGATATGCAAATGAGGCAAACAGCAGAAGATGCATTGACAAAGTTTAAGTCTGACAAATCTAAAGGAGAGTATACATACGCTGAAGATGAATATGGAAAATATCGTCGAGTATATGCAGATAAGAAGGCACAAACAGAGTATACACAATTAGAGGATGATCGTGAGTTATACGATCCATCAAGTACCGCTGCCGATAATCTCGCAGCTGCGCTTGGTCACAACAATCAAGAAATGGCTAAATTCGAATTAATGGCGCTTCTTCCAAAGGGAACTGTTGAACCAAAAGACTTTCAGGACAACATACTTGATGATAAAATAAGCGCAGCATATGTTCAAGAAGAATATCAGGCCAAAGTGCTGGAACTGGAAGCGATTGGAGAGTTCGGCCCTTCTATAGAAAAGAAAAGGCTTCAAGATACTTATATGAAATACCGCGGTCATTCAACCGATGGAACGGGACGGGGGTCGAGAGTCGAGAAGATTCACAAACTTCAATTTTTAACAGAAGAAGGTGAATTTGACGGAAAGGAAACATTTTCAGATGTAGATCCGAAGTTCAGGTCTGTTGACGGTGCTCTTCATGATTATCTAGTAAATGAGGACTCAACCCCTAAGAATGGTCAGTATGTTGGCACTCCTGGTACCTTTAAGGGTGATCAAAGATCTCCTGAGAAAATCGCTGAATCAGTTCACATTGAAACACAAAAGATGAACGGCCAAATACCAACACCGTACACATCGAATGAAATTAGTGTACCATATAAGGAGCAGGGTGAAAAAGTTATTGTGCCAACAGAAAGAATGACTGGAGTTGCTGTTGATCCAGAAGAACGAGCCAAAAAGCTTTTAGCAAAAACAAATGATGAAATAGCTGCATTTGAAAATAGTGATAAAGGTGAATACACATACGCTGAAAATGAGGTCGGGCAATATCGCCGAAAATATGTTGATAAGAACGTACAAAAATCATACGCAGATTTAATTGATAGACAGTCTCTTTATGAAACTTTGGAGTATGAAGACCAGCAAAAAGTAAATGCTCGATATATTAAAGAAGACTATCAACGCAGAGCAGTAAGCGGTGAAGAGTATAATAGCTTTGATATGAATGACTTAAAGTACCGGTATTTGCGGTCGATGGGTTATGAAGGGTTTGATGAATATGATAACGGCACACTTCAAGATTTAAAGTACCTTAACGATAAAGGTGTAAATGTGGATGGTAACTTCTCTTCTATGGATCCTGAAATGCAGAGCATTGAAGGTATGATGCATACAGAGTTAATGAAAGGTGCTGAAGTTCCTAAACCTAAAGTCGTTGCTACTGATACTATGACCGGAAAAAGGGTTACTACGTCACCTAATGGGTTTAAAGTCACTGAAGGTGCTGCTCCAGATACTATGGAAATGTCAGAATCAGCGATGGCAGATATATCGGCGGAGAAACGGAGGGAATACAACCAAGCGTTTCAGAAAATGAGTAATGATCTATCAGAAGATGACAAAGTGAAGACAGGGATCGGGAGAATAGCAACTCCGTCTGATATACAGTTTGATGCACCATCTGCTGGAAATCAGATAGCTATGCAACAGAAAGCGAATCTCGATCTAGCATCTACATCTGCAGGAAACACTACATCGGTTATCGATGCGAGTAATAAAATTAATAACTCTAGTTCTTCATCATCTAACATTACAGTTGCTGCTCCACCGCATATTGATAAGACACACGATGCGTTTGGTAAAACCGCACTTAATTGGTAAACACAAAAAAGGGGAAGCGGCACATTACCACTTCCCCTTACTTATTCTAGATCAGAGATGCTTAGCCTTGTGCGGCTAACTTGGCAAAGTAGTCAAGTGTGTCACCATCATCTTCTGTGTCTAGGCTAACGTTGGTATCTTCCGTAGGTGCAGCTGCAACCGCTGCAGGCGCATCAACTACTGGTGGAAGTGTCTCGTTAAGCTCGACCTGTGTGTCTGTCGAAAAGGTATTAGACAAGTTCTCTTCGCCAAGAACTTCGTACAGCTTCTTCTTTAAGTCAGCATATGACTTATAGTTACCTTCGCTGATAAACTCATTCAATCCATGAATAGAATTATATACTGATTCAAGCTTTGCTTCATCACCATCGAATAGTTCGGTAACACCTTCGAATTCAGACTTATCATAATTACGATAGCCTTCGAAGTTGCGAATCTTCAGTTTGAAGTTTGCTCCACCCCAGAAATCGAATGGATTAACTGGCTTTTCATCTTGGAACTGTGGCTGCATAACATCCATTACCTTATCCATGATCTTCTTACCATACTTATAAAGGAATACCTTACCTTCATTTTCGGGATTAGCAGAGTCAGAGACAACAAGGATATTAGAGACATGATGCAGACGACGCTTACGCATACGTGCAAGCTCCTTATCTTCTTCACGACCAGAGTTCCATAGCTGTGTATTCATCTCACTCACTGGATCATTTTGACCAATAGAGGTGAGAGAGTTTTCGATATACCAACGACCAGTTGGACCTTTAAATCCATGGTCCCAATATTTGATCCACGGAAGATCTTCACCTTCAGACGCGGGTAAGAAGCGAATAACGGCATAACCATTACCTGCTTTGTCTACTGTTGGTGCCCAGAATCGATCATCTCCATAAGACTTCTTCTCTGTATCTTTAGAAGCTGCATTAATGAGCTTATCAATTGTTGTGGCGCGGTTTTGTTTTAAGTTTGCGAATGACATATTATTTTTAGTATTTTGTTTTGTGTTATTAGTATTGCGTTGTATTATTGCTACCAACAAACTCTATATTATACTGATTTGGCTCATTTGTAAATAACATAATCAAGTGATCACGGTATTTGTTTTCATCTGAGACAATGAGTGGAATAATGAACTGTTGGTATTTTCGTAGTGTAAGAAGGGAGGACGCAGTGATACCAAGCGGATCGCGTAGTTCTCTCTTCAGGCTTTTGATAAAATCTACAAAATGATCTATAATAGCGAGAGTATCAGGTGATACTTGTTGACTTGTATAGAGATTAAGTAGGAGATTATCTGATTTGCTGGAATTTGGTTTACAGACTCCATCAAATGTAAGGTTGTATTTATAAGCTTGTCCTCGTATGAATTTTACCTCATTCTGAAAATTATAGAACAGAGCTTGACGATAGGAATCACGTTTCATATAGATCTCATGATCCATCTCACCGATCCATTGATTATCAGACATAAAATTGTCAGCGAAGAATAGCTTTAGATCTGAATCCCTTGGATATCGGCGAGCAATCTTTTCAAAGAAGTATCGGTCCTTCCTTCTCTCAAATGATGCTTGCTTTATATTTGCTCTAAAGTTATATTTAAATGCGTCATACTTTTCTTGAGAGAAGTGCAGTTTAATAGAACTATAAATGCAATATGCTTGATATCCGTTCATGTAGTAAAAAGCGAAGCAGTCGTTCTTTTAATAATATTGCGGTTCATAGCTTCTGCTTCAAGCTTAACCTTCAGAGGACCTTTAACAAGCTTTGCCATATCTACAGGATCGATCTGTCGCTGTTCACACAAGTGGCAGATCGCTTCTGCGTATGACATTTTATCCTTATGGACTAGCATCTCTGACTGAAGAGTTAGCTCTTCACGAGTCATTGAGTTTTTGATTGTTATTTTATTTCGCATTATAGTACCTTTAGGATGAGTGTTTGATCGTTGATTCGACCGTTTGCTTCTTTACGTTTTGTTGTGAGAGCATCGATGATCTTATCTCGTTGCTTATCGGTCTTTGTGACGATCGCGCTAATAACATCAGACGGTTTACGAAGTGACATAGAGTAACTTAGCTTCTCATCGAATCCTTTAATCGAGGTTCCTTTCACACTAAATCCTTCAGTGGATGAACATTCGTATACAGTCATTCGACGATATTTAATATTGAAGACATATAGTTTCCTTGCTCCAGGGATATTTGCTGGTGACATAGATGTGACAGCATATTCATCAGATTCAGCCAAATACTTGAGAGACTTTACTTGCCTATCAGCACTTTGGATTTTCTTCTTGCGTGGTTTTCGAGCATTAGTATTAGTGGCTCTAAACTTAGCGACTTGCTCCTCCATCTTAGTGAGCTCTTTAATACGAGAACGAATTCCTGGTTTGGTTAGATATGAATAACCCTCGGCGCTGTCAGGATCACTCTCAAGAGCTTCAGTCAATTCTGTCTTATATCTACCTAACCATTCTTCTACATACTTCAAACCAGCAGCTGGAATAGTGTGCTGCTTAAGGAGAGAATATACGTTAATTCCCTTCACCTTCGGCTCAGAATTAATCCAATCGTCGAGCATCCAATCAAGTTCAGCACATACAGTACTGTTTACTTTATTCTTCAATCTCTCGATAGGACTAATATTGTTAGTGTGTTTGTTTGCGTCAACAGGAGTGTCGACGATTTTTACATAGTTCGCGAGTAGAGACGTAAGCTCAGTCTTGATATGTGTAAGGTCGTTATGCGCCTCTGTGATATTATATCCTTCCTTATCTTTATAATACTCCATGTATCCATCACATGTAGGCAACATACCATTATTCAGAGCTCTGCACAATTTTGATGTAGTGACTGAAGGTTGTGTATCTCGTAAGCTTTTGATATACTTGATTTCGTCCTTCTTATATCCGTTATTCTTCATCCACTCTAGAGCAAAGACTTTAAGGTCTTTCGCACTGAGATAATAGTTATAGAAACCGAACATGCGATTTCGATTCTCCATGAATTTTACAGGATCCCAATTTTCACATCCGTCCCATCGTGGTTCTTCTCCAGTATATTTAGAGTCACACGCGATGACTCGATTATATTTGTCAAGTACTTTAGCCATAATGTATATTAGTATTCGTTATTGTCCACAAATGCGTCTGCGGTATATTTAGTGAGGATTTCAAACTCTTCATCAATATCTTCTTTACTTGGAGCTTTTGGTTCAAAGTTAACATAATCGAGTGAATCCTTTGATACTGCTTTCTTTGGAATTCGGCCTCGAGCTGGAAGTCCAAGCTTTTGACGCTTGAGCTTCTTTGCGGTTTTCTTGATAAACGCGAGTCTTTGTTTTTCTGTCATAATCTAATTCTATACTGTTTGTGTGTGTAAACTATATAACTATAGGCACTTATAGCAACCATTGCATCGTACTGTCCGCAGGGATTTCACTTGATAGTAATATCCTGCTTTGCTTACGTACCGATTTCCATAAAAATCATAATCATACTCTGGTGGAGACCATACATTTTCATAGTGTGGTACTGTCAGCACACACGTTGCTGGGACATAGACACGAGATGGAGTAGGATAGCTACGACCATGCGGCATAGTTCGTGGATAATGACCATGATTGTTGCCATATCCGCGGCTGAATCCACCAGTTCGATTTCTCCAACCAGCAACACCTCCGCTGACTGCTCCGATAATTGCTCCAGTTTCGCTGTCACCGTCTCCAGTGTTATTACCGATAACTGCTCCGATTCCTCCACCGATAGCGCTATCAATAAGTACATCTCCAAGGTTGGCTGATGATGTTGAAACGATGGCGAATGCCGCGATTACTGCTATTGTTGTTTTTTTCATAATTGTTCTTTGATTATTGTTATTTAGTAAAGTTGACGCTAAGGCTCATGTGACCTAGGCAGCCCATGTAAATTACCGCATTCTTATCGCTACCCTTAAGGCTGGCGCGAAGCTCTGTGCAGCCACCGAATTTGTCGCGTTTAACAACTACCGTGCCTAGGCTGCGAAGCTCGCGGGCTGCGATCAGGAAATTTGTGACTGTAAATTTATTATTCATATTGTTTAACTTGATTATAGATATATTATACCATATATGAGCTAGTATGTACATATATTTATTATCTTGGCTATCAATAGCTTAGACAGCGTTTCTATAAAGGTTAACATTATTTGAAAAATAGGTGCTTTCCAACCTTATTTGTGAGTGTCATGTCAGCTGCCCAATATGGTTCGTCGATATATTCTGCATAATAGTGATCAGCGCCTTTTGTGTAATTGGTCATCTCGGCGGTGTCGACAATCTTCATTGCCTCGTGCCAGCGTGGGTGATTTTGTGCTTTCGCGATATTCGTATCAACATCGTTTTCATTCCAACATGAGAATTGCCATGCTTGAAGGCAAACAGCCGACATTGATTTGTTTCGTTTCATTGATCTGTTATAGACCACTTCGTGCACCGACTCCATTGCACCTTCAGCGTATTCTCCTCCTGCTTCGAGGATCAGAGTAGATGCAACTACATCACGATCTGAATAAGAGAATGCAGTGCTGCTAAGAGCTATGAAGAGTGCAGTGTATAGTTTCATATTAAAATTTTACCCCCATGTTAGTGAGCTCTACTCTGAGCTGTTCGTCGCTGTGAGCAACTCGACCATTTATGAGTTCATACTCAACAGAGAAATCACCACGCTCACTGCCAAGTGGCTTGTCCACCGTTTTGAACGCGATTTGGTGCCGCATTGAACCATTGAAATCGCGATTGTCAGTCACGCTCTTCACACGATATGTGCCATCTTCAGCACGATAGATCTCGTTAAGAGTCTCCCAATACTCACAGACTGTGGCGTCTGCGCTCACAGTGGACTCTCCTCGAACAAACACCGAAGAGTATTCGTCAGAGTGTTCAATGAGGCCACGAATCTCTTCGAGAGACTCAGGCGAGGAGAGAAGTGACTCATCAGTCACGACGTATGTGGAGCCACCTTTTGGCTTCCAGTGCTGAGGGCATTCGCCCTTGCCGTCCCAATCGTGAGCGGAGTAATTCTCCATATATTGAGTGTTGAGGACGAGCTTGACGCCGAGAGTCTGAGTGAGTGTTTTCCAATTTGTCATAATATAAATGTGCAGTGTAGGATGCTGCTCCCCGTGAGAATGAGATTTATAAGCCCTTGCGGATTATCTCTGGCCCGCAAGAGACGATGCGGTGGGCATTTTCTTTTTGCCAAGCATCTTGCTGAAGGGTTTTGGCACGTTCACCAGCGATTTCAAGCATCGCGATGTAGGCTGCATCATGAGAGCCATAAAGCTCGTCAGTTACGATACGACCTAGGCTCTTAGCGCCCATGACCTTTGATGCATTGACGATGACTTCAATCGCGTTGCATACGTCGCCGATAGTTACTGGAGTAGTTTGAGTTTTTTCTGTATTTGTCATAATTTTTATAAGCTCTATTGGTTGGTTACAGTATTAATTATACCATATATAGACCCAATGTACACTAGTATTATATCAATGGCTATCAATCACTTAAGACTTTTTTTCAAATCTATCCAAGAAAATCACAAAATTAATGATAAAGTTGATAAACTAGATTCAGCAGTTGAATACCAACGCTTTAGAGAACTGTCTCTGTTTGATTGATTTCATATATTATTATACCACAACTACTTAGGTGTGTAAACTATAAATAGCAATAATGGCGAATATTACTAAAAAATTAGCAACATCGAATACCTTTATAGCATTCGATCATCGATTGGGAGATTGGGTTGGTGTTGAACTTTTTGATCCAACCAAAGAAGAGATACTTGTGGGTTATGAGGTTGTTCAAAATCCAATTCAAAATGGAGATGGAGATGTTTCAATAGTTCCAAATATTGAGCCTTTAGCATTTAAGGGCATATTCGAAAATCAAGCAGCCTTTGAAGCGGAGCATTCACCTCTAGTAAATGACACAGGATATTACGACGAAGAGCTCGAGATCGATAGAAGATATGTTGACGGTGATTATGAAGAGGTAAGCCATGCAGCCTCTGATTTTTCGATGACATACAGCGGAACATATGGAGCTGGTGTATTTCCAAACACCTCAATCAAATGGAAAAATATTTGTACACAAGAAGAGTTCGCGATGACTGGTTGGCCTCCGCCGAATGACCCGATGACCAGATTTATTTACGAGATCAACGTTGATACAGGATCATTTAAAGCGCGTGACGTGAAAATAAAATATCATGTACGAATAGTAACCACAGATGCAGTTGATCCTACTGATATTACAATAGAACATCGCGAAGATACATACACGTATGAGAAGCAAATACAAAATACAATGGGCCAACGAGTCTCTTCAGCGCTTAAAGATCATTTCGATTCTCTTCCAGTAATAGATTATAATACATGTGAGCTATTGCCAGATGAATCCCTTGTGCCAATCGTTGCTGCTCCAATTGAAGAACCGTCAATTGAGAAAGAAATTAAACGTGGTATTAAATCAGCATTTCCAGATAGCACCGTAGAAGGAAATTATGCATCTCTTCGAACTCGAATACTAAGATTATACCAAAGTAATAATAAATCAGGTTCGGAGTGGAGTGTTAAGTATAATGAAACAGCGGTAATGGATGGTGTTATTTCAAGTATATCACAACTAGAAAAAAATGCATCAAATGACTGGAAATTAAGAATTGGTTTAGGAGGTCAAATATATTCGTTAGCGACACCCGCTCTTGGTGAAACTGTACCTCCACAATATAGATCTAGTGATGGTGGACAATGGGCACCGTGGGTTGATGAAGTATGGCAAACGGTATCAGTATATAATAAGGATGGAGATTCGAAGTTTAATCATAGCGCAGGTATCTATATCAAAGATCCGATTCTAACTGAACCATTCTATACTCCAAGATTAGCGACAGAGATCGATGAACCCAATAAGAGTTTTTACTCAATGAATTGGATGCAACCTGCAGGTAAGTTATACACTGAAGATAATCCTTCTCATATCATAAACCTCACAAAGTACAAGGATCTAGGTGATGGTGTGATTGAAGTAACATTAGGGATGTATAACTTTGGTAGTACAGAAGTCTATAATTACCATAATATGCCTTGGGGAGGAGTAAGAAGAACTGCTTTAGAATATAACTACACCGCGAATATAGATCAAACTACATATACTCAAATGACAGGCAACTTTGGCGTTCCTGATTTTGCTACGAGAACAGTGTTTGATACAGATCAAACTGGAGGATGGACTACATTTTGTAGCGAGAATTCAGGAGATTATGGTCAATCAATGGGGGTTGTATTTGGTAAAGATGAGCAACTCGAAAATACATATCAGAAAAATCGCATTAGGCAGGGTTATACAAAGCTTACTCCAGAATCTGGCGAAACAGACTGGAGAAATTATACCGTATTCACGCTTAATGTACGACACTATTTAAATCAAGGAGAAGGTATATGGACTAGACAATATTTTGTATTCGGCGAAACGCGAGCTGATGTAGAAAATAAAATTAAGAGTAAAAACTTAGTTGATAATACACTCTTTGAAGATATGAATATCACTGAAGATTCTGTTGATTTAATAGGATATCAAATCGCGACTAAAAATGTAGATGTAGATGGCACTATCGAAGAAAAATTTGATAGAGTGATTAGAGGCAAATCTCCAGTCTTCTATCTATATTCTGCTCCTGTGAGTGGAAGTATTCCTATCTTCGAAATGGTTAAAGCTAATGGCGAAAGGATTATTACACATAATCCATATACGATAGGAACATATAAAATGTATGATACATCTGTTGTTTCTGAAATTAATATGTTAGGGTTTGCTTCAATAACTGATGATCGTAGCGCAGCTTTAGATACTATTTTCTTAGAGTTCCCAGAAAATTATATTGCCGATGAGGGTGTAAGACTAAACTCGATGAATGGAGCATTGTATAATGCTGAGACTGAAGAATGGGAATTCACTAATAGTCCTGGTATAGTAGTATAAATAGTAAATATGCCAGCTGCCCATAGACATTGTCCGGACAAATGTACTGGTCATGGATGTTATCCACCGAGAGCCACCGCGGGCGGGTCGGGCAATGTTTTTATAAACTACTGTCCTGCCCATCGAGTCGGTGATCCATATGTTGCGCATGGGTGTGGAGTATGTGTGCCGCATGGAGCAGTAGGAGCTGCTGGATCAGGCAGCGTATTCACTAATTATAGACCACAAAGGAGAATCGGAGATGCGCTGTCGTGCGGAGGTGTGGCAGCAACTGGATCAGGCAACGTATTTGTTGGTGGTTAATTCTTCGCGTTGTCTGCCGTAATCTCTAAAGTACGAGCGATCTTTTCTACTTCGTCTAAGTGCTTTTCGATGTACTGTAATCTTAGATTTTGTTCAGCATCTTCAGGCAAGGCGCCGAGTTCGCCTCTCGGCCATTTAATACGAAACTCTGTATTCGCTCCAATCTCTACATCACGAATATTTCGATCATGCTCAAGCTGAGTAATTCTGGATGTAAGATTAACATACCCAGTAACACTGACTGCTACCATAAAGATTAGCGCTATAAGGTTACGAAGTGGAATGTTTATATTGGTGTTTTCATTTAAGTCTACCATAAGGTTATTTATAACATTAGCTATTTTTAAACACGATTTATCATATAGTTGTTTTAAAAACTGTCCTTTGTATAAATAGATATATGACAACAGAACTATTAGCAATGCTCGGCGGTGGATTAAGTGGTTTCGTAATGAAAATGATCGCCTCCCAAGCCCAAAATCAAGCACAGTTGTTCGAACGAATGATTGTTAAACAAAAGACAGCAGATGATTCTGCAGACCGCGCCGCTAAAAGAGATGCTGGCGCTCTAGTCCGTAGATTTCTCGTAGTAGTAACATTCTTTGCCATTGTTATTGCTCCGTTTATCTTTGCATTTTTTCCAGATGTTGGTATATCAGTATCGAGAGAAACTGATGGTTTCCTTGGCTTCTTTAAGACAGTTAAATGGAAAACAGTCGAAGGTTTCGTTATTCTCCCAGAGGTTCGTCAAACTGCACTTGCAATCGTAGGTTTCTATTTTGGAAGTTCACAGGTTAAATAAATAACATTATGCTAAAATCACTAAAAAGAATACTCAATCTAGACATCGTGGAGTGGGTTGATAATACACAGAAAGAATATGCTCATCTAGAATCAGATCAGTATTTCCTTGTTGAATCATTTACCGAAGGTCCTATGCTTTTCACTAAACACCAAGTAGTTGCAGCAAAAAAGCGCGCACTGAAGAATAAAGAAGATCTTTAAGCTCTTGATAATGACATGATTCGGCTAAGCATGAAGCTTAAGATTTTGAATCAAGAACGTCATATTACATATTAAACACAAAAAGGACAAATAATATGACTATTCATCCCCTAGGACTGATCACCACTATTGAAGGATCACTGGCTGCTATTGATTTAGACGGTGCAACTCACGTTTATGTTGTGGAAAAAAATAATGCTGAAGCAATTATACACATCACAGATTCTGAAGGAGTAGAAATAGCTTCTTTTGGATTAGCAGGCAAAGCCGCGCTAACCTTTCGAAAAAACCCGACCGATAAAATATACGCTTCTACAGCGAACACTCACTTCACAAAGATAGGATACGCAAACTAGTATTGTATAAATGAAGAAAACAGATTTTAGTACCTCGACATTATATCAATGTTTTCTTGAAGAAAGAGAAGAGATACTAAAGCACAAATGGATCGAATCTGAAAAAGCAGGTAAAGATATAGGTTTCGAAAAAGCACTCCTTAGTTGGGTACGCAATTATCGAGAGGGCTGGAAAGAGTCCCATAAACCAAAAACCCTATCAACCGAAGCTGATAGGATGCAAAGCGTGAAAGAACCGTATATAGATTAGACCTTCTTTTTGGTTGTCTTCTTGGTGGTTTTTCTCTTCTTCTTGGCTTTTGCTTTAAGCTCATTGAGTTCCGCAACCGCGCAATCATAGAGATATAACGCTTCGTCGACTGACTTTTCAACAGTCTTCACGTTGTTACGACCAACTAGTACACCGGCAACAAAGCCGAATACCCATAGGGCGAGATTGGTTAATAGTATCATGCTCATAGTTTATCTTTTCTTTTGTTTATTATTTAGTGTAGATACCTTGTAGGTAAGACTCAAACTGCTCGATCTTTTCGAGACGTGTTGGCCAAAGGATGTATTCCTTTTCCGGGTTTTGTTTGAGATTGTTGAGAAGCGGTTGAATCGCGTTATATAGCGCATCAACCTTTTCTTGTGTAGCAGAAGCAACTAATGCAGTTGCTTCAACTTGCGCTGTTGCATCTGCAGCTTGCTGATAAGTTTGTAGTTCACTCTCATCAACTAATGTAAATCCGAAATCGAAGATTGGTTCAGTCATGTTTACTTTTCTCTATTATTGGTGATAGCTTCGTCAATCTTTTGTGTAACCTTATGACCGACATGCTCATTGAATACGAGAGGTCCGCGAGAACGTCCCATCAGTTTTCTTTTAGTTGGATTTGGCGCTCTTAGATCTGCGCCAGGTTTTGCTCTTTTGCTCATAATATTGTATTTATACTTTTTCGGTGTTTGACTCTTCGTAAAGGGCTTTAATTTTATCGACTAAATCGCGGTGCGATAAGGTTGATTCAGTGTCACCTACAGCTTGTCTAATTTCCATAATGGAATAGATAGCATGCATGTAGTTCTTCCTCAGATCTTCGTTCTCTTGAAGAATTTTCTTTCGTGTTATTTTTTTCGGTTTGTCCATAGTATTATTATTTATTCGTGGTTTATAGGTAATCATCTAGGTTGACTTCAAAGACTTCTCCGCCTACGAGCTCTTCGCATTGGGAAGAATCTTGAAAATCTTCATTCCAAAACAAAGCTTCGACAATGTTCTTCACTTCTTCTGAAACATCTTCATTGTCAAACTCGATTTCATAGCCTTTACAATCTTCCATTCTATAGACTGTATACACTACACCATCAACCTCCACATCTAAAGTGTGGACAGTTTTCTGGTATGTTAATTTAGAGGGTGTTATTATTTTTACCTTTTTCATTCTTCTATTTGATTGATTGCGAAATTAAATATTAGTCGAGGATAGTCTGTTGCGAGAAAATATAGAACATTATATGTCGCTACCGATATTAAGCAGATAAACGCTATTGGCATTGAGACAATGATTAATATGTATGCAATGAGTTCTTTTATTGGATTCATATTACTCTACTTCGTATTTTGAACACTTATCGATACACTCCGTGAATGTATCTTCGAATCCGTCTTTATCATTATTCCAACCATTAAAACAGTAATCAAATAGCCAATCACGAATTTCTTCATCATCCATACCTT
>Ga0209196_1000161_pt1 | contig 54413 bp, 55 predicted proteins | sample COGITO_mtgs_1105_5_FD_184801 | JGI IMG/M metagenome (GOLD analysis project Ga0209196, IMG submission 184801) | Pelagic marine microbial communities from North Sea - COGITO_mtgs_110509 (SPAdes) (version 2) | ecosystem: Environmental > Aquatic > Marine > Epipelagic ... | reverse complement strand
ATTTTCCATTATTAAGCTTCTATAAGTTTTGCAATATTTAAAAATTCAACTGCCTCTAATGAGGCCCCACCAACCAGTCCACCATTGATATCCGGTTGGGCAAATAACTCTGCAGCATTCTCTGCCTTTACACTGCCACCATAGAGTAGCTGTGTTGACTGTCCTGCTTCACCAAGCTGAGCGCGTATCGCGCTGTGAACTTGCTGCGCCTGGTTCGGGGTTGCTGTTTCACCAGTACCCACAGCCCAGACCGGCTCATAGGCAATCACTGCCCGACATACATTCTGCAAACCTGCGCGATTAACTACCGCGGCTATTTGCGCTGAAACCACTTCGACAGTCTGATTATCCTGGCGCTGTTGAAGCGATTCACCAACACAGAGGATGGGTGTTAAACCGGCACTCTGTGCTGCTACAAACTTTTCGGCGACGGTTTCGCTGCTTTCATTGTGCATCGCTCGTCGCTCTGAGTGTCCTACCAACACATACTTACAACCCTGGTCGACCAGCATCTCTGCAGAGGTCTCTCCGGTGTAAGCACCTGCTGAATACTCAGATACATTCTGTGCACCAATACTGATAGTGCTTTTTGCAACTGCCGCTGCAACTGCTGGAATATGAACAAAGGGTGGAAAGATAGCCATTTCCACTGCGTCATTACCAGCATTCCATCCCTCGGCAAGCTGGCTGGCTAAATTAACCGCTTCCTCAGCTGTGCCGTGCATTTTCCAATTGCCCACAATTAGCGATTTAAACATCCGTTTCACTCCTCTCAGAGCTGCCTTGCAAAAAGGGCGCAAATCCTAACCGACTAGAGGCTAAGATACAATAAGCAAATTAGCTTTTCGCTCAGGCAATACGCTGCTTTACAATTTCAGCGATATCAACGGCCAGACTATTGACCAGTACATTGTCTTCACCCTCGACCATAACCCGAATTAGCGGCTCGGTTCCAGAGGGGCGCAACAGGACACGACCGCGACCATCAAGCTTCTTCTCGGCATCGGCAACGGCTTTATTAATCTCCGCATCACCACTGATATCAACCTTTTTCGGCAGGCGAACATTGATCATAATCTGCGGGAATTTACTCATTCCGGATTTTAATTCATGCAGCGTCACACCACTGTCAGACAGGGCTCGAAGCACCTGAAGTGCTGAGACTATGCCATCACCGGTGCTGTTAAGGTCACTGCACAGCACATGTCCGGAGCCTTCACCGCCAAGATCCCAACCATGTTCTTTCATGGCTTCTACCACATAGCGGTCACCGACCTTGGTGCGCACAAAGGGAATATTCATCTCGCCCAGTGCCAATTCTAAACCGAGATTGCTCATCTGGGTTCCGGCAACACCATTGCAGCCACCCTGAGATTGCTGACGGTGCTGGGCAATAATAAAGATTAACTCATCACCATCGACCAGTTGACCCTGCTCATCTATAAACAGTACCCGATCACCATCACCATCAAAGGCGATACCCAGGTCTGCCTGCTCGTCGAGCACGGCTGTTGCCAACCCAGCGGTATGAGTCGAACCACATTGATCATTAATATTAAAACCATTGGGTCGATTGCCCATGGTAATAGTAGTAGCACCCAACTCTTTAAACACTTTTGGGGCTACGTCATAGGTTGCGCCATTGGCACAGTCGAGCACTACCTTTAAACCGGACAGGGTGAAACCTGAGGGCAGTGTTCCCTTACAAAATTCAATATAGCGGCCTGCTGCATCGGTCACTCGGCGCGCTTTGCCCAACTGGTCGGATTCATTGGTCACCAACACCTGATCGAGCAGGGCTTCGATTTCCAATTCAACTTCATCGGGCAGCTTGTAACCATCGGCAGCAAAGAACTTTATGCCATTGTCTTCAACCGGGTTGTGTGAGGCGCTAATAACAATACCGGCGGCGGCGCGAAAGGTGCGGGTCAGGTAGGCGATAGCGGGCGTAGGCATGGGGCCGAGCATATCTACATCAACGCCGGCGGCGATCAGTCCAGCCTCGAGGGCAGACTCAAACATATAACCAGAAACCCTTGTATCTTTGCCGATCAGGACGCGTTTTTTGCCCTTGGCATTGCGGGTTAATACGGTGCCTGCAGCCCAACCCAGCTTGAGGAAAAACTCTGCGGTAATAGGCGCTTCGCCCACTCGACCACGGATACCATCGGTTCCAAAATACTTTCTTGTCATATTCTCTCTATCTCACCGTTTTACTTGTTAACGCGTTGCCAGATGGTCAGTGCCTGCACAGTTTCCAGCACATCGTGCACTCGCAGTATCAGGCCCTGGGAATTGCTATTTTGCGCGGCTTTTTTTGCGACTGTTTGAGCAGCTAAGAGCGCCATGGTAACACTTCCAATTAGTCTTTGATCAACATCTGAATCAAGTAGCTGGCCAATCATTGTCTTGCGTGAGACACCAACCAATAGCGGATGACCGGTGGCAGCGAATTGATCCAGTGCCTTAAACAGCGCCAGGTTGTGGTCGAGGGTTTTACCAAAGCCAAAGCCGGGGTCGAGCAGAATTTGATCACTGGCAATACCCGCATCGAGACAGGCCTGTTTGCGTTGTCGTAAAAAATCCAAAACCTCTGAAACTACATTGTTATAGCTAGGGCTGTCTTGCATATTATCCGGGCGATTCTGCATATGCATTAAACAGACCGGCAAGCCACTCTTTGCGGCGGCCTCAAGGGCGCCCTCCCGCTGCAGTGCGCGTACATCATTGATTATATGCACACCGGCGCTGGCAGATTCTCTGATTACCTCTGCGGTGCTGGTATCCACAGATATAAGTGCATCAAATCGCGCTTTAATCCCCTGCACAACCGGCATAACCCGATCCAGCTCCTGCTGCTGGGAAACCGCGGCCGCGCCCGGGCGGGTGGATTCGCCACCTATATCAATAATATCGGCGCCATCTGCGAGCATTTTCTCGACGGTATTAAAGGTTTTATCCAGATCGAGTGCATTGCCTGCATAGAGCTGACCCCCATCGGAAAATGAATCCGGGGTGATATTAACTATCCCCATTACCGCGGGACGCGATAGATCGAGGGTTTTGCTGCCACAGTTTAATGTCATTGCATTCATATAAAGTAAAAAGCCCCGCGGTCAGTCTGACAGCGGGGCTAATCCTGCATAGTGGAATCTAGATTTCTTCGACTGGGCCACCAATCGGACCTTCAGCAGCTGAGTCTTTACTGCCGCCAGAATCTGTGCCAGAGCCTGAATCATGATCGTCCCACTGATGGGGCGGACGCACTTTGCGTCGATTCATCAGGTCATCGACCTGGTCAGCATCGATGGTTTCAAATTCCATAAGCGCGTCTTTCATTGACTCGAGAATATCGCGATTATCTTCGAGCAATTTCTTCGCCTGAGCGTAAGCATCGTTAAGAATCTGACGCACCTCCTGATCGATCTCTCTGGAGGTATCTTCAGAGTAGTGGGTATTACCGCCACCGGGCGCCTGAGAATCATCCTCACCGTAGAGCACCGGACCCATTTTCTCGTTTAGACCCCACTTGGTGACCATATTGCGCGCCATCTGTGTGGCTCGCTCAATATCATTGGAGGCACCAGTGGTGACACCATCTATTCCGCCAATCAACTCTTCGGCAATACGTCCACCGAACAGGCTGCACAGCTGACTAAACAGCTGGCGGCGACTCATGCTGTAGCGATCTTCTTCGGGCAGGTACTGGGTAACACCCAGGGCGCGACCGCGAGGAATAATAGTAACCTTGTGCACCGGATCGTGCTCTGGCACCAGGCGACCAATAATTGCGTGGCCGGCCTCATGGTAGGCGGTGTTGGCTTTTTCCTTATCGGACATCACCATTGAGCGGCGCTCGGCACCCATCATAATTTTGTCGCGGGCCTTTTCAAACTCTTCCATGGTGACAACCCGGCGGTTGGCACGAGCGGCAAACAGCGAGGCTTCATTGACTAGGTTGGCGAGATCGGCACCGGAGAAACCCGGGGTACCACGAGCCAGAACATTCAACTCAACTGACTCATCGAGGGGTACTTTACGTCCATGGACTTTAAGAATCTGTTCGCGACCGCGAATATCTGGCAAGCCAACATAGACCTGGCGATCGAATCGGCCCGGTCTTAACAGTGCCTTATCTAATACATCCGGACGGTTGGTTGCGGCGATAACAATCACGCCTTCATTACCTTCAAAACCATCCATTTCAACCAGCAACTGGTTGAGGGTCTGTTCGCGCTCATCGTTGCCGCCACCCCAGCCACCGCCACGGTGACGACCGACCGCATCGATTTCATCGATAAAGATAATGCACGGCGCCTGCTTTTTCGCCTGCTCGAACATATCGCGCACTCGCGAGGCACCGACACCGACAAACATCTCGACAAAGTCAGAACCGGAGATTGAGAAAAACGGCACCTTGGCTTCACCGGCAATGGCTTTTGCCAGCAGGGTTTTACCTGTACCCGGAGGTCCGACCATCAGGACGCCCTTGGGGATACGACCACCGAGACGCTGGAACTTACTCGGGTCGCTCAAAAATTCAACCAGCTCGCCAACATCTTCTTTGGCTTCATCGACACCGGCTACATCGGCAAAGGTGGTGTTGATCTGGTCGCCGCTAAGCAGCTTGGCTTTGCTCTTACCAAAGCTCATGGGGCCGCCTTTACCGCCGCCACCGCCTTGCATCTGGCGCATAAAGAAGACAAAAATCGCGAGGATTAGCAGTATTGGGAATGCGGCCAGGAGTAATTGAGAGATCAGACTTGGGGTCTCGGGCTCTTTGCCGACCACTTTGACTTTGTGGTTGAGCAGATCGTCCATCAAACCTGGATCCTGAACATTGGGACGCACCGTCTTAAATTCTGTACCGTCGCGTCGAACGCCTTCAATAATCAAGCCGTTGATAGTGACACTGGATACCCGCTCGTTCTGAACTTCCTCCACAAAGTCTGAATAGACAACTTCATTGTCTACAGGCTGGGGGGTAAAGCTGTTAAAAACAGATAAAAGAATTGCGGCCAGTACTAGCCATACAATTAAGTTTTTCGCCATATCGTTCAAGTTTGTATCCTCTGTGTCAGGCCTTTAGGCCCTTGGCAACCATATAGACTTCGCGAGACTTGGCTCTTGAAGCGTCGGGTTTACGCATACTGACAGTATTAAACAACGTTCTAACATGTCGTACAAATTCATCGAATCCCTCTCCCTGGAATATTTTGGCAACAAATACCCCTTCGGGTTTCATTACCTGGCAGGCCAGATCCAGAGCAAGTTCAACTAAATAGATGCTCGCCGGCTGATCAACTGCTTTGCTCCCTGTTAAATTGGGGGCCATATCCGAAATTACAAGGTCTACGGGACGATTATCGATCAGTTTTAACAGCTGCTGCAAAATTTCATCCTCGGTAAAATCCCCAAGAATAAAATCGACGCCGGCAATACCATCCATCGGCAGCAAGTCAACCGCATGTACCCTGCCCTCGTGACCGACTAACTCTGCGGCCACCTGTGACCAACCACCGGGGGCTGCACCTAAGTCTACGACGGTCATTCCCGGTCGGATCATGCTGTCCTTACCGATAATCTCGAGTAATTTATAGCTGGCCCGAGACCGGTAACCATCCCTCTGTGACTGTTGCACATAGGGATCTTTTACATGTTGTTTTATCCAACTACGATTTTTAGATTTCGCCATGCTGTTGTTTTCGCTAGAATGGCGGCCCTTAAGTAAGACCGACCTATAGAATGAGCCCCGCATTATGACAAGTTCCAACGAGGATAAAAAACATTTACGTCGATTAGGCCATAATCTTAAGCCTGTAGTGACAGTTGCAGGCAATGGCCTCAGTGAAAACGTCAATGCCGAGATTGCCCGAGCGCTGAATGACCACGAGTTAATCAAGATTAAACTGGTGGCTGATGACCGCGATGCCAAGAAAGCACTGACCGAGACTATCTGTAAAGATCACAGTGCCCAGCTAGTTCAATCCATCGGCCATGTAATTCTGGTTTACCGCAAAGCCAAAACACCAGACCCGCGACTTTCCAACTTATTGCGCTAAACCGCTAAAATTTTGTGCCATAATCTAGAGCAGTGTCCAGCTCAATAATTTAAGCACAATGACTCAGGGTTAGCGCGTGACAAATAATCGCACAGTAAAATTTATTGTAGGCTACATCGGCAAGCCGGTATTGGTCGGATTGTTTGTTGCGGCCTTATTGCTGCTGGTGTTCCCAGAGTTTCGCCAGCAGACTGATACAGCTGATCAGTCGCTGATGGATCTAGAGCAAAATGGCTCTGCAAATCAGTGGTCCGGACCCGCATCCTATTCCCATGCAGTCAAACGTGCGGCGCCCTCGGTCGTCAATATCTACACCCGCAAAGTCACCAAGTCGGCGAAACATCCGCTGCTGGATGACCCCTATTTCAGACGTCTGTTTGATAAACCCCAGCAGCGGGTTCAATCCTCGCTGGGCTCTGGCGTAATTATGCAGAGCGATGGTTTTATTCTGACCAACAACCATGTTATCGACGGCGCAGACCAGATTCTGGTATTGCTCTACGACGGCACCGAAGCCGCAGCCACGGTTGTCGGTAAGGACCCGGAGACCGATCTGGCGGTACTTAAAATCGCCAGCAATAATCTGCAGCCAATCTCTATCGGCGAACCGGCTCAAGCTAAAATCGGTGATGTGGTATTGGCGATCGGCAATCCCTACGGTGTTGGGCAAACCGTGACCCAGGGTATTATCAGTGCCAAAGGGCGCAATGGTCTGGGCTTAAATACCTTTGAAAACTTTATCCAGACCGATGCGGATATTAATCCCGGAAATTCGGGCGGTGCACTGGTGGATAGCTACGGCAATCTGCTGGGTATCAATACCGCCATACTCAACCAGTCTGGCTCGGCGGGGATCAGCTTTGCCATACCGGCAAATACTGCAGCAAAAGTGCTTAAAGATATTATCAGCTACGGCTATGTGGTGCGCGGCTGGGTTGGAATGGAGGCCTTTCCGCTAACGCCGCAAATTGCTAAACGACTTAACCTAAGTATCGCCTACGGACTATTGGTCCGCGCTATCTACAACAGTAGCCCAGCACATCTGGCAGGAATCCAGCCTGGGGATATTGTGATTGCGATTAATGGTGAGCCGGTCACTGACCGCCAGAGCAGCGTCAATCAGATTGCCGATGTGGCACCTGGAACACCGATCGAGTTGAAGATTTGGCGGCAGGGTGAAACCTTCGAGGTAACTGCTGTGGCCGGTATACGACCGACCAATTCTGGAAACTAGACCCTAGACTTAATTTTCAAAAATAGCGATTAGACTGTCAATCAACAGCTGATTCTGCTCTTCGCTACCCACAGTAATACGCAAAAACTCATCGATACGTGGTTTGTTAAAGTGGCGAACAATAATATTTTTTTCACGCAGTGACTGGGCCAAAACCTCGGCACTAAAGTCACAGTGGCGAACAAATACAAAATTCGCCGCCGAAGGCAAAACTTCAAAGCCCATTGTTTCAAGCTGTTGGGTTAACTGCCTGCGACTGTCGATAACCAGCTGGCGAGTCTCTTCAAAGTATTGATTGTCTTTAAAGGCGGCAACACCGGCGGCAATCTGGACATGGCCAAGGGGATAAGAGTTAAAACTGTTTTTAACCCGCTCAAGACCTTCGATTAGCCCAGCAGCACCCATGGCATAACCAATTCGCAAGCCCGCCAATGAGCGGGATTTGGACATGGTCTGAACCACTAAGAGGTTGTCGTACTGATTGACCAGCGCCACAGCACTGGAACCGCTATCGGCAAAATCTATATAGGCTTCATCCACAACCACCACCGAGTCGCTATTTGACTGCAGTAGCTTCTCGATGGCATCCAGTGCCAGCAATCGACCTGTGGGCGCATTGGGGTTGGGGAAGATAATGCCGCCATTGGGACGACTGTATTTCTCCAGATCTAATGAGAAGTCCTCTGCCAAGGGTACCTGACTGTACTGAATAGCGAAGAGACCACAGTAGACCGGATAAAAGCTGTAGCTGATATCGGGAAACAGTATGCCCTGGGGCTGGCGGAAAAGAGCATTAAACACATGGGCCAGCACTTCATCGGAACCATTGCCAACAAATATCTGATCTGTATCCAATTGATAATAATCAGCGATCGTCTGTTTGAGCTGATCTGCATTTGGCGGTGGGTAGAGACGCAAATCCCCATTGGTCGAGTCGTGCATCGCCTGAAGTACTTTTGGCGATGGTCCATAGGGATTTTCATTGGTATTTAACTTGGTCAGATTGTTAATAGCCGGCTGTTCCCCTGGTGTATAGGGATCGAGGCTAGTCACAAAATTACTCCAGTACTTACTCATAACTCTTCAAAACCATAGCTGTTAGCACTCTCTTATTTTGTGCTTTTAATTCGATATTCCGCTGAACGCGCGTGAGCCGTCAGCGATTCGCCACGACCCAGCACAGAGGCCACTTTACCCAAATCAGAGGCACCCTGCTCTGAGCAGTAAATCAATGAACTGCGCTTCTGAAAATCATAGACACCCAGCGGCGATGAAAAACGCGCCGTCGCCGATGTCGGCAGTACATGGTTTGGTCCAGCACAGTAATCACCCAGCGCCTCGGCGGTGTGGCGACCCATAAAAACAGCCCCGGCATGACGGATTTTTGGCAGCCAGGCCTGGGGATCTTCCACCGACAACTCGAGGTGCTCTGGAGCGATGCGATTGATTAACTCAATAGCCTGCTGTTCATCGGCAACCTCAATCAGCGCGCCGCGGCGCTCTAGAGATTGGCGGATAATGTCTTTACGTTCCATCTCTGGCAACAGCCTGTTTATACTGCTCTGTACTGCCTCTATATAATCGGTATCCCAGGAGATAAAAATAGACTGGGCATCTTCATCGTGCTCGGCCTGAGAAAACAGGTCCATAGCAATCCAGTCAGGGTCGGTTTGACCATCACAGACCACCAGTATCTCACTGGGACCGGCAACCATATCCAGACCCACAGAGCCAAATACCATACGCTTGGCGGTAGCCACATAGATATTGCCGGGGCCGACAATCTTATCGACTTTTGGCACTGTCTCAGTGCCATAGGCCAGGGCGGCAACTGCCTGGGCACCGCCAATGGTAAAGACCTGATCAACACCAGCAATTGCAGCGGCAGCCAGAACCATAGGACTCAACTCTGAATCCGGTGCGGGCACCATCATTATGACTTCTTTAACACCAGCAACCCGGGCTGGAATACAGTTCATCAAGACTGAAGAGGGGTAGCTGGCCTTGCCGCCAGGTACATAAATTCCCACGCGATCCAGAGGCGTAATCTGTTGCCCCAAAGTCGTGCCATCAGCTTCCTGATACTGCCAGGATTCCTGAGTCTGGTGGTTGTGGTAGTCGCGAATTCTGGTGGCAGCTATCTCCAGCGCCTGACGGGATTCACTGTCAATGGATTGCAGTGCTTCCTGAAGTTGCTCGGCAGATATCGACAGCTGGTCAATCGTCTCGACCTGACGGCGATCAAAACGATTAGTAAATTCAATTAACGCCTGATCACCCTGAGTTCTAACCTGGCGCAGAATGTCGCTAACGGTTTCTTCAACCGCAGTATCCGAGACCATATCCCAGGCGATAAGCTTCTCAAGGGTTTGCTCGAAACCCTCGTCGCTGGCGCGCAGTTTGCTGATGGCAACGCTCATTGCTTATTCTCCACCGCCTCTTTAAGTGCATCAACAATCGCCTGAACTTCGACAAATTTGGTTTTCATTGCCGCTTTATTGACGATCAGTCGCGAGCTGATTTCGGCGATCTCTTCGCGGGCCTCAAGGCCGTTGGCCTTGAGGGTATTGCCGGTATCGACAATATCGACAATCTCTTGGGCAAGGTCGAGTATCGGCGCAAGCTCCATAGCTCCGTAGAGCTTAATTAGATCGGCCTGCCTGCCCTGCTCAGCATAGTACTGGCGCGCGACATTGATATATTTAGTCGCCACGCGCAGTCTGCTGTGCTGCTGGGTGGTACCCACAGGCACCGCGGTCATCAATTTGCAACGGGCAATACCCAAGTCCAACGGCTCGTAGTAACCATCACCCTGATGTTCGAGAAGCATATCTTTTCCGGCAACACCTATATCTGCAGCACCGAACTGCACATAGGTAGTCACATCGGAACCGCGCAAAATAATTAATCGAACATTGTCACGGTTGGTGGGAAATACCAGCTTGCGGCTGGAGAAAATATCCTCTGCAGGAACAATTCCAGCGCTCGCTAAAAGCGGCAATGTCTCTTTTAATATTCGGCCCTTGGTCAGGGCTATGGTTATCTGTGTCATTGTTCTATCTGCTATCTCTTGTCTCAGCTTATATTTAAGCTTAGTAATAAGTCTCAATCTATCCAGGTACGCGTTTTATCTTGGCGCCCAGTAGATGCATTTTTTCTTCAATACATTCATAGCCGCGATCAATATGATAAATACGATCCACCACCGTCTCGCCATCGGCTACCAGTGCGGCAATAACCAACGCCGCTGATGCACGTAGGTCAGAGGCCATTACCGGCGCCGCCTTTAAACGCTCAACCCCGGTGACCACTGCAGTATTGGCTTCAACGCTGATCACTGCACCCATACGGTTCAGCTCTTGAACCTGCATTAGGCGGTTTTCAAAAATCGTTTCAACCACCACACCTGTTCCCTCAGCAACGGCATTTATCGCTGTCAGCTGAGCCTGCATATCGGTGGGGAAAGCCGGATAAGGGGCTGTTCTAAGACTAACCGCCTTGGGCCTTTTGCCCTGCATATCCAGCTCAATCCAATCTTCGCCTTGGGTGATAGTAGCACCGGTTTCCTGAAGCTTTAACAATACCGCCTCAAGTGAACTGGGATCGGTTTGCGTTACTTTAACTCGACCTCGGGTCGCCACAGCAGCGGCCAGGTAGGTTCCGGTTTCAATACGATCGGGCATCACAGCAAAGTGCCCGCCTTCGATTGCCTCAACGCCGTTGATCACCAGGCGGTTTGAACCGGCACCCTGAATATCAGCACCCCAGGCATTCAGGCAGTTGGCCAGGTCGACAATCTCTGGTTCGCGGGCGGCATTTTCAATCACCGTCTGGCCCTCAGCCAGTGCCGCTGCCATCATCAGATTTTCAGTGGCACCCACTGAGACTATATCCATGAGGATATGACAGCCAACCAGGCGCCCATCGCTGCGTGCCTTGATATAGCCATCTTCAATTTCGATAGTTGCACCCATGGCTTCGAGACCACGCAGGTGAAGATCCACAGGTCGACTGCCGATAGCACAGCCGCCAGGGAAGGATACGTTGGCTTCGCCGTATCGGGCCAATAGCGGACCCAGTACCAGAATCGAAGCGCGCATGGTCTTGACCAGATCATAGGGCGCGGTGCGACTGTGCAGCGTCGAGTTATCGACTTCGAGCTGCATTTTTTCGTCGATGCTAACGGTGACACCCAGTGAACCGAGCAGCTCAATAGTGGTAGTGACATCCTGCAGGTGCGGCAGATTGGCAACGGTTACCAGCCCTTCGGAGAGCAGCGTCGCCGAGAGTATTGGCAGTGCGGCATTCTTGGATCCAGAGATCCAAACTTCACCGCGAAGCGGTCCACCACCTTGAATTATTAACTTATCCATCAAACAACCTTAATAAAATAACTTTGACTCTGGAACTATCATTAAGCTGATCGAGCAGACCATTCAGCCGGGGTGAAAATTTTCATATTGACCGCGTGCATGGCACCGGAGGAAATCTTTTCATTTAACACCGCATAAATAGCCTGCTGACGCTGCACAGGTCGCTTGCCTTCAAAAACTTCGCCAATGGCAACAATATTAAAATGGCTGCCCTCAGCCTCTACTTGAAACTGGCAATCAGCCAGGGCATTTTCGAGGAGTGCTTTTACGTCTTCAGGATTCATAGATTACTCTTTTGTTAGAGGCACGCCGTTAGAAACGACGCGCCATTGGGATAATTTTTTACTTTGCTTCAGACAGCCAACCGCCGATCACCTGGTCAATATCGCCGCCAGATCGCTGGGCGGACTGCACAAACTGGTTGCGAAATGTCTTGCCGAGGTTAATGCCATTGATAACCACATTGACCACCATCCACTCGCCAGTTTTCTTGCGCGCCATGCTGTACTCCAGCGGATAGATATCATCGGCGCTGCGGATTTCCTGCTTCACCGTCACTTTTCTCTGCCCTGCAGCCAGCGGCACAGACTCGAGCAGTACAATTTTTTGATCGTTGTAGCCAATCAGGCCTCGGCCATAGGTTTCCACCAGACCCTCGCGAAAAGTCCTGGCAAATAGGGCGCGCTGTTCAGGGCTCGCCGATCTGCCATAGCTGCCCATAACATTGCGGGCAATAAAGCCGAAGTCCACATGTGCGGATAGCAGCTGATCCAGCTTGCCGAAGTAGGCAACTTCAGTCTCTGGATAGGTCTCCCGGTAGGCGGCGATAATATCCAGCAACTCAACCGTGACATTTTCAATTTTTTTATAGGGATTAGCGACTGTATCTGCCGCAAAGCTCAAAGGTGCCAAAACCGTTAATATGGCAACCGCAATCCATTTTTTAAAACTCATAATCACTCTTCCCCTCAACCCACTTCCCGGGCATTTTCAATTCAATAAGGCTTATATGTCTTTCCAGCCAGCATTAGTCCAATTTCGCTACCTAAGTTTGCTGACAACGACCGTCCGGCACTATAACATCCCCAAACTTTTGAAGAAATAGAACCCGCTGTGCATATGGCGGTAATATGGAGAAATTATGAGTGCACTGTTACTACCGGCCTTAGGTCTAATTGTTGGCGTTCTGGGTCTGCTTTGGGGAGCGGACCGGTTTGTTGCCGGCAGTGCGGGCGCGGCTAGAAATTACGGTATCTCGCCTCTGATTATTGGCTTGACCGTGGTTTCTATAGGTACCTCTGCACCGGAAATTCTAGTCTCGGTAAATGCGGCACTCAATCAGGCCAGCGAACTGGCTGTCGGCAATGCGCTGGGCTCAAACCTTGCCAATATAGGCCTGGTTCTGGGTATCACCGCACTGATTGCCCCTATCCCTGCGCAAAAACACCTGCTTACTCAAGAGGCAGTGATTCTGATTCTAATCACCGCCGGTGCCGGGCTCTGCCTCTATAACGGCTATCTGGGCCGCGGCGAAAGCCTGCTGCTCGGCGCGCTGATTTTCCCGTTAATTTTTATTACGGTTAAATACAAGAAAACTCATACCAGCCCCGAAGAAATTGCCGCCGGTGAAGAGATTCCAGATATCACCATGGCCGCTGCCGGTCTATGGTTTGTGGTCGGCTTAATCGTCTTACTGGCAAGTGCTGAAGTGACCGTCTGGAGCGCCAAGACCATTGCCCAGTCCATGGGTGTCAGCGAGCTGGTGATCGGCCTCACCGTGGTTGCTATAGGCACCAGCCTGCCGGAACTGGCGGCCTCAGCAGTCAGCGCGGTACGCGGCCATCACGATATTGCTATCGGCAATGTATTTGGCTCGAACCTGTTTAATCTTATGCTGGTTATGACCTCGGCTGGTGCGATCTCGCCTATCGCACTGACCCCGGAAGTTTTTTCCAGAGACTTTTTAAGCCTTAGCGCAATGACGCTACTGCTGGTTGCCATGATTGCCTTCGCGCTGTTTAGAGGCGCCAAAACTGGCACGCCGGCAAGACTGTCGCGGCGCTTTGGATTTATTCTTGTCAGCGGCTACGGTCTCTACTATGTTTTGCTTTGGCCCTATGTAATAAATAGCTAAGAGCGAGATTTCGCCACCTGCGTATTTCGCTCTATAATGCCTCACCAGATTCCATTTGGATGGCATCCCTTTAAAAACACTAGTGATAAAAAATATGACTGCGACAGACTTCTTAACCTCCGCAAAGCGCACCATTAAGATGGAAGCCGATGCCGTCGAGCAGCTAATAGGCCGCCTGGACAACAATTTTGTAACTGCCTGCCAAACCATGCTCGACTGTAGTGGGCGGGTTGTGATTACCGGTATGGGAAAATCTGGTCATATTGGCAACAAGATTGCTGCCACTCTCGCCAGCACCGGCACCCCGGCATTTTTTGTTCATCCCGGCGAAGCCTCTCACGGCGATCTGGGAATGATCACTAAAGATGATGTGGTTATTGCTATCTCCAACTCTGGCAACACAGCGGAAGTTGTCACCATACTGCCATTGATTAAACGCCTGGGTATTCCTCTGATCAGCATGACCGGCAATGCCTCTTCGGTACTCTCAGAAGCGGCCTGCGCCAATCTTGATGTCAGTGTCAATACTGAAGCCTGCCCGCTCAATCTGGCGCCGACGACGAGTACGACCGTGACTCTGGCAATGGGTGACGCACTGGCCATTGCCCTGCTCGAATCCCGTGGCTTCAGCGCCGAAGACTTTGCCTTCTCTCACCCCGGGGGTGCTCTGGGGCGCAAGTTACTGCTGCGAGTTATTGATATTATGCATAAAGACGCTGAGGTACCGCGGGTTAAAGCCAGCCAACCGCTCCATCAGGCACTGCTGGTCATGACCGAAAAAGGTTTTGGTATGACAACCGTGGTCTCCGACGACAATACCCTTCTGGGTGTTTTCACCGATGGCGATTTGCGCCGCATTGTCGACGGCAAAGTGGATATTAATAGCGCCACTATGGCGGATGTTATGTCGGCCAACCCAAAAACTATTCATGGCGAAATTCTCGCCGCTGAGGCGCTGAAGATTATGGAAGACAGCACCATCACCGCACTGATTGTCGAAGATGAAAATCATCACCCAATCGGTGTACTGCATATGCATGACATACTGCGCGCGGGAGTTGTTTGAGAATGACTAATGTAAACAGCGCAGTCATCGCCGCTGCCAAAAAAATCAAGTTACTGCTACTCGATGTCGACGGCGTTCTCACCGATGGCCATCTCTACTATGGCAACAATGGCGAAGAGCTAAAGGCCTTTGATATTCAGGATGGTCTGGGTATTAAATTGCTGCAGCGCGGTGGCGTGCAGGTCGGCATTATTACCGGACGGGTCTCAAAGTTGCTGCAGCGCCGCGCCGATGAGCTGGGCATCTCGCCTGTTGTTCAAGGCCGCGAAGACAAACTTACCGCCCTCGGTGAACTACTGGAAACCATGGATATCCAGATGGACGAAATCGCCTTTATGGGTGATGACCTACCAGACCTTGCGGTGATCAACCGCGTTGGACTGGGGATGACCGTGGCCAATGGCAGCGCAACTGTCGCCGCCAGTGCAGTCTGGCAAACCAACCGCTGCGGTGGCAGTGGCGCAGTTCGCGAGGCCGCCGAGATGATTCTCGCTGCGCAGGGCAAACTGGATGCAATACTGGCAACTTATCAATGATTCGACAGGCATTACTGACATTTATTCTGGCGCTGATGGTCGGTGGTTTTCTACTGATCTGGGACTCGCCGCCAGAATCTTTTATTCGTCAGAAAGGCGGTCAATTTGAAAAGGACCCGCGCGCCGACAGCTATATGACCGAGATAACCAGCCGCCGTTTTTCCGCCGAGGGCACCGAGAAATTCTCCCTGAGCTCGTCGCGCATAGAATTTTTTGAAGGCTCTTCAGTTCTGACACTTGCCGAACCGCTGTTTTTAACTCAGCGACCCCATGGCAAGCCTCTGACATTGCAGGCAATCCAGGGTCAGTTGAACGGTGCTCTGGGCATACTGGATCTCGACGGCAATGTGCGCGCCGATATAAACACCCGCGGTAACTTGGCTCTACTTACCTCCGAGCATTTGACCTACCTGATCGACAGCAGTATTGCCAAGACCGACAGTTCATTTAAACTGCTCTCACCGCAGAGTAAAATGTCCGGTAGCGGGCTGCATATCGATCTGCAAAAGGAAATTATTACTATCAAATCAAATGTTCGGGTAATCCATGAGCCTATTTAGTAAAAGCCTATTTAGTTCAAACCCGTCTAGTACAAACCCGTCTAGCACGAGCCTGCCTAATATAAGCTTAACTAAAATTTCCAGATCAGCTGTTCTTTTAGTACTCAGCCTGTCTGTTTCAATCGCGGCAGTAGCACTACCCGATGACCGCAAGCAGGCCATCTCTATCGAATCGGACTCGGCAGAACGCAATGAAAAAACCGGCCTGACTGTCTACAGCGGCAATGTGATTATCAGCCAGGGCAGTATTCTTATCGAAGCCGAGCAGATTACCCTGCACTATCAGGACAGCAAGATCAGCCGCATTGAGTGCACCGGCACTCCGGCAAGCTACCAACAAAAACCTCAGACTGAGGGGCCTATGCTGGTCGCTCGTGCAGAGCATATTGACTACCTGCTTGGGGATGACCAGATCATCCTTAAACGCAATGCGGTTCTGTCTCGTAACGGCACCATTATTAAAGGTGACTCGATCGACTACGACATTAAGAATGAGACATGGAAAGCCAAAGGCAATGATCTCGGTGAACAAAAACGTATTCAACTGGTAATTCCGCCATCAGTGCAGGAATCCACTCCACCTACAGAGACCCCCTGATGGCAACTTTAGAAGCGCGCAACCTGGCTAAAGCCTACGGCAAACGACCGATCGTTAAAGATGTATCCATGTCTGTTAAACAGGGCGAAATCGTCGGACTGCTGGGGCCCAACGGTGCCGGCAAAACAACCTGCTTCTATATGATTATTGGCCTGGTCAATCAGGACAACGGAACCATCACCATTGATAACAGCGATATCACCGCCCTGCCAATGCACGGGCGCGCCCGTCGCGGTCTCGGCTACCTGCCACAGGAACCCTCGATATTTCGCAAACTGAGTGTCGAAGATAATATTCTGGCAATTCTCGAAACCCAAAAACAGCTCAATAGCGAACAGCGCCGACAGCGCCTTGAAGAGCTAATGCATGAATTCCATATCTCACACCTGGCCAAAAGCCTGGGCATGAGCCTGTCTGGTGGTGAGCGTCGCAGGGTTGAGATCGCCCGTGCACTGGCAGCAAACCCACAATTTATTCTGCTCGACGAACCCTTTGCCGGGGTTGACCCAATCTCGGTCACCGATATCAAAAATATTATTCGCCATCTGCGCGACAGCGGCATTGGCGTTTTGATCACTGACCACAATGTCCGTGAAACACTGGATATCTGTGAGCACGCCTACATTATTGGTGAGGGCCATGTGATTGCCGAAGGTACCACTGAAGATATTCTCAATGATGCCAATGTTCGAAAAACTTATCTGGGTGATAACTTTACGCTCTAGGGTTTGCCAGGCTACTAACTTCTCTGGCTAATTAACTCAAATAGCCTCTATAAACAGCATTTGCGCCTAAATAACAGACTGTTTCTCAAATAGCCGATTGCCACCAGTAGTGAATTGGCACTAAAATTGCAGACTCTTTAGTTGAAAGCGATATTCACGGCATGCGCCAAGGCCTCCAGTTAAAAATCAGCCAACAGCTGACCATGACGCCACAGTTGCAACAGGCAATTCGCCTCCTGCAATTGTCGACTCTGGAACTGCGCCAGGAAATGATCGAACAACTCTACAATAATCCTCTGCTGGAAATTGATGAGGACAACAGCAGCGAGACAAATCCAGAGACACCCCAATCATCTCAATCCGCCAGCGACGATAGCCATAAAGAAGAGAGCCTGAATAGCGCGCAAGCAGAGACTGCCGACTTAAATAAAGAACAACAAAGCGACGAGCAGAATTCAGACTATGAATGGAGCGAACAGATCCCTCAGGATCTGCCGGTCGATGCCAATTGGGATGATGTCTACAACCCTTCAACTGCGTCGAGCAGCGGTGCTGAAGTTAATCTGGAACAGGTTCATCAGGTCACTGAATCCTTCCAGGGGCATCTCGAATGGCAGCTCAACCTGACACCCTTTTCAGATAGGGACAGGGAAATTGCCACGGCCTTTATTGATGCCATTGATAGTTCCGGTTTTATTACTGAAGACCTGTTTGATGTGGTCGCGCATATTCAACACCCAGACTTTCAAGAACAAGCTCAGGAAGAACAAACTCAAGAAGAGCAGATTCAGGAAGATGAGTTGGTCGCTGTACTGCATCGTCTCCAGCAGTTCGACCCCCCAGGTGTCTTTGCCCGCGATATCCGCGAATGTCTTTTGATACAGCTACACCAGCTGGCACCAGAGACTGAGCATCTGCAATCTGCCTTGCTGTTAGCCACCGACTTTCTCGAAGATATTGCCTCTATCGACAGTGCTCGGCTGGCCAAAAAGTCCGGGCTCAGCGCCGACGAATTACAGACGGCACTGCAATTGATTCGCAGCCTTAACCCGCGCCCCGGTGAGGCCTTTAACAGCAACGATATTGACTATATTGTTCCGGATGCCTACGTAGAGAAAATTAAAGGGCGCTGGAAAGTACAGCTCAACGATAGCAATATGCCGCGGCTGCGCATCAACGACACCTATTCGGCATTGATCAAGCGCTCTGATAGCAGCGATGAAAACCAGTTCTTAAAAGATAATCTCGCCGAGGCGCGCTGGTTTCTGCGCAGTATTGAAAGCCGCAACGAAACCCTGATGCGCGTGGCCATGACCATCGTCGACTTGCAGCAGGGATTTCTCGACTACGGCCCGGTAGCAATGAAACCCATGGTGCTATCGGATATCGCCAGCAAACTGGAGCTTCATGAATCGACTATTTCACGGGTGACCACCAGCAAATATCTGGCCACCCCCCAGGGAATTTATGAACTGAAATATTTCTTTTCCAGTCATGTGGGCACCTCTGGTGGTGGGGAGTGTTCATCAACCGCTGTTTGCGCTATCCTAAAAGAAATGATTGGCGCAGAACAACCCGCAAAACCATTGAGCGACAGCAAGCTAACTTCCCTTCTCGAGGAACAGGGCATCCAGGTCGCTCGCCGAACGGTTGCCAAATACAGAGAGAGCATGGGCATCCCATCCTCAAGCCAGCGCAAAAGGTTTTAAAGAATTAAAGTTTCAATAAAGTAAAAACAAGGAGAACTGCATGCAACTAACCATCAGCGGACACCACTTGGAAATTACCCCTCCTATTAGAGACTACGTTACCAGCAAACTTTCAAAACTAGAACGACACTACGAACAGATCACCAGCACATCCGTTATCCTCTCGGTCGATAAACTTTCACAAAATGCTGAAGCCACAGTTCATGTCAGTGGCGGAGAATTGTTTGCCAATTCCCAGCACGAAGATATGTACGCCGCTATTGATGCGCTGACTGACAAACTCGACCGTCAGTTAATCAAATATAAAGAGAAGCATCGAGGCCATTAGTTTCATATATGAAAATCACCGATATCCTGACTCAGAAAATGACCCAGTGCGATCTGCCTGGCGGCAGTAAAAAGCGTGTGCTTGAAAATCTGTCCGCCTTTGTCACAGATCAACTGGGCGGTAATACTGAGCAGGCTGATACATTGTTCCACAACCTGGTCGCCCGCGAGCGACTCGGCAGCACTGGCATCGGGGAAGGCGTCGCCATTCCCCACTGCCGTGTCTCCGGTTTCCATCGAATTCACGGCTGCCTGATCAAGCTGGAAGATCCCGTTGATTTCGGCGCTCTTGACGATCAGCCGGTCGACCTGATCTTTGCCCTGATAGTACCTGAAGAACAAAATGATGAGCACCTGGCAACCTTGGCGCGGATCGCCGGCATTATGCAGGATGACCAGTCTCGACAATCGCTGCGCCAGTGCAACAATAACGAAGAGTTGTTCAACACCGCCCTTCAATTAGAGCGACGCGCCTAACATGCGCCTGGTGATTATCAGCGGCCACTCAGGGTCCGGAAAAACCTCGGCACTCAATATCCTTGAGGATGTGGGTTTTACCTGTATTGATAATTTGCCAGCCAGCCTGCTGCAAAACCTGATCACCCAGCTCAACAGTAATAACAATCATGAAGAGCTAAATATTGCGGTGGGTATTGATGCCCGCAATCTGGTTGGTGACCTGAGCAAGATCCCGGAAATACTTAAAATTATTGAGGCCGATGGTGTTAGTGTCAGCGTAATTTTTCTCTATGCGCGACGCTCAGACCTGCTGCGCCGCTACAGCGAAACCCGCCGCCGCCACCCGCTAAGTAGCGAAACCATCGGGCTTAAAGAGGCGATTGATCTTGAGAAGAAACTACTCAGTCCAATCTCGGATATCGCCGACCGCTCTATAGATACCTCCAGGCTTACATTGCATCAACTCCGCGACCTGGTTAAAAACACCGTAGTCCCAAATAATCCCGAGCATATGTCTATTCTGTTTGAGTCGTTCGGTTTTAAGCGTGGCGTACCTTCCGATTCAGATTTTGTCTTTGATGTTCGCTGTCTGCCCAATCCCTATTGGAAGCAGCAGCTTAAGAATCAGACCGGAAATGATGAGGGGGTCATTGAGTTTTTGGAAAGCCAAGTTGAAGTGGCCTCGATGCTCGCCGATATTATCGGTTTTTTGACCCGCTGGATTCCGCAGTTTCAACAGAACAATCGCAGCTACCTGACTATTTCTATCGGCTGCACTGGCGGCCAGCACAGATCAGTCTACCTGGCCAACCGATTGTACGAACACTTCTCAACCCAGCACCCTTTTGTTCAGGTTGTGCACAAAGAGCTCTCCCAGTGAGCAAGCCGAGACCTATACTATGATTCGCTGCGAACTCGAGATTATTAATAAACTTGGCCTGCACGCTAGAGCCGCCACCAAACTGGCCAGCACTGCAGGGCATTATTTATGTACTGTTCGTACAGGCACGAATCAACCATTGGTGGATGCCAAGAGCATTATGTCATTGATGCTGCTGGCCGCCAGTCAGGGCACCGTTCTGATCTTTGAATTCGATGGCGAAGATGAAGACGAAGCCAGACAGGCAATCTCTGAACTGCTTGCCGATTACTTTGGCGAAGGTGAATAACCGCTAAAAACAACAGTCTCGTTGGTTGTTTATGCCAAAGACTCAGTAAAAACTACCGATCTGCCGCACAGCTGGTTAAAATGCCCGAGCTGATATTATTCTACTCAGCCCCTAGCTATGGAACGATGGAGCGATGCATGAACAACACCGAAAATAGCCTATTGACCAAGCTCGGCACCGGCATCGATCCCGGCACCCTTAACCAGGTGCGCCATATTCTTAACAATCTCTCGCCACCAGATATTGCTCACCAGCTCGAAACTGCCCCCCCGCGTTCACGGGATGTACTCTGGCAACTGGTGGATACAGATATTGCCGGTGAAGTTCTCCAGGAACTCTCCGATGATATTCAGCAGGAATTTCTCAACCAGATGGACGGCGCTGAAGTTGCCTCGGTAACCGAGGGTCTGGATGTCGATGATATTGTCGATATTCTCCAGCAGCTGCCAGATCAGGTTATTCCCGAAGTACTCCAAGCCATGTCTGCCCAGGATAGGCAGCGCGTAGAATCGGTTCTCACCTACCCCGAGGACACTGCGGGCGGTATTATGGACACCGAGATGATTACGGTGCGCCCGGATATTACTATCGATGTAGTACTGCGTTACCTGCGTCGTTTTGAAGAGCTGCCGGAAATCACCGATAACCTGTTTGTGGTCAGTCGCACCGACACTTTTTTGGGCAACCTGTCACTTGGCAAAATGCTTACCTCCAGCCCCAGCACCACGGTGAGGGAAGTGATGAATACCGAGATCGAAGCTATACCCGTCGATCTCACCGACTCCGATGTTGCCCAGCTATTCCAGCGTCAGGATCTGGTATCTGCCCCAGTGGTCGACAGCCAGCACCGCCTGGTTGGCCGAATCACCATTGATGATGTGGTTGACGTTATTGTTGAAGATGCCGACCACTCTCTTTTGGCGCTGGCCGGCTTGAGTGATACCGAAGACACCTTCTCGTCGATTGGCCGAACTGCACCTCGTCGTGCACTGTGGCTTGGCCTCAATCTACTCAGCGCAATTCTCGCCTCCTCGGCGATCAGTATGTTTGAAGCCACTCTGGACAAGGTGGTTGCGCTGGCAATCCTTATGCCGATTGTCGCCAGCATGGGCGGTGTTGCCGGTAGCCAGACCCTGACTGTTGTGGTTCGCGGTATGGCCCTCGGCCAGATCGAGCGTGACAATATCAAATGGTTGCTGAGTAAAGAATTTGTTGTCGGCGCCTTCAACGGCATACTCTGGGCACTAGTAATGGGTGCTCTGGTGTCACTCTGGCTTGACGACTGGACCATCGCCTTGATTATCGGCCTAGCCATGTGCATCAACCTTATGGCTGCGGCTATTTGCGGTACCTTGCTGCCAGTAATACTGCGGCGCATAAAGATCGACCCGGCACTGGCTGGCACGGTTATTCTCACTACAGTAACCGATATTGTCGGTTTTGTTTCCTTTCTTGGGCTGGCGACGGTGTTCTATACCTAATGATTGATAATAATGAATTTGAAGATGAAGAGCTGATCAGCAAATCTCAGCTTAAACGCGAGAGCCAGGCACTGCAGGATATGGGCAGCCAGCTGGTAGAGATGCCGGTGGGTCAGCTGAGCAAATTCGACTTACCGGAAAACTTGAAAGACGCTATCTATGAAGCCCGTCGATTAAAAAATCGTGAGGGCAAACGCCGACAGTTGCAGTATATCGGCAAGTTAATGCGCACCGCCGATATAAGCTTTATTCAAAGAACTCTGGATATGATGGATCATCAGTCCCAGACCTACAGGCAGCACTTTCAGCAGCTGGAAAACTGGCGCGATCGCATTATCAGTGAAGGGACGCCGGCTATGGAAGCGCTGATTGAAAAGTATCCCCAGACTGATCGCCAACAGCTGCGCAATCTTCAACGTCAAGCAAGTCGTGAACTGGCTGAGAAAAAAGCCCCTACTGCCGCGCGTAAGATTTTTGCTTATTTAAGAGAGCTTTCGGAATAAATTCGTCATTCTACAAAAAGCTCGTCATCCCAGCGAAGGCTGGGATGACGGGGGTAGATTAGCGGGTCTATATCTTCCTATGCTCAGCCACCGGCATCTTGGCTCTAACTCTATCAATCATAGTTAAATCAATCTCGGCGACTGCCACCCCCGGCTCATCATCGAGACTTGCCAGCAGATTACCCCAGGGATCAATAATCGCACTGCCACCCCAGAGTGCGCGGCGCGGATGTTCACGGTCAACCATATTGGCGCCAATCACAAACAGTTGATTTTCCACCGCCCGAGCGCGTAGCAATAGCAGCCAGTGATCCCTGCCTGTAGCTGCGGTAAAGGCCGCCGGTACGCTGACTACCTGTGCACCTTGATCCGCAAGCTGGCGATAGAGCTCGGCAAAGCGCAGGTCATAACAGACGGTCATACCCAGAGCGCAAAGATCTGTCTGCGCCACCACAATTTCACAACCGCTGCTAAAATTATCCGATTCGCGATAGCTGCTCTGCTGCCCATCGTTAAGCTCGGCCTTATCCAGCGCCACATCAAATAGATGAATCTTGTCATAAGAGCTGCATTGGTTGCCTTGGGGATCAAATAACAGAGAACGGGCATAGGGTTTTGACTGTTCAGGGTCGCTGATCGGCAAGGTTCCGGCCACCAGCCAGATACCCTGCTGGCGTGCCTGATCTGAAAGAAACTGTCGCACCAATCCCTGGGGTGTTGACTCGGCTTGGCCAATAGCGCTGAAATCACCGCATCCCAGATGGGCAAAGTTTTCCGGGAGTACAACTAATTCTGCACCCAAATCGACGGCGCGCTGAATAAGTTCGGAGGCGTTGTTGAGACTGTGATCGATTGAATCACCGGGTCGCAGCTGAACTGCTGCGGCAATAAAAGCGCTACTCTTGGCTAGGCTCTGAATCATTATCTGCTGGCTCTTCCTTTTGTTTTGGCTCAGTCTTCTGCTTTTGAGGCTTTTCATCCTTGAGGTCCGAAGCGAAGATACGGTCTACCTCAACATCGACATCATCCCAAGAGCCAGATATTTTATAACTAATACTCGACAGCCTATCGACCTGCTTTTCAACCAGCTTACTGGTGACATAGACACCGGCAGCCGCGGGCAAGCCACCCATTAGAGCTACCACCCAGGGCAGATTGGTCGCCACCGGCAGCGTTGCCACCAAACGTCCATCGACCTGCTCATTGAGTAGATCAAAATCACCGGCCATGCTCATGCGCCCCGAGGGCATCTTCATGCGCAGTGGGTCTCTAAAACTGGCAACACCCTGTTCAAAATGCAGGGTGCCACTAAGGCTGTTATAGGCGAGATTCTGTCCAACCACATCGGAGAAATCCAACTTCAAGCGTCGCAACCAGTTGGCAAAATTGACCAGGCTGACCATTTTTAACACTGCACCAGAGCCGCCCGGAGATTTGTAAAAACTACCCTCTTGCAGCTTGATTTCAAAGTCGCCGGTGATATTTTCACGGGAGATTTTCCATGGCTGATCCTGCCAGGCTAAATCAAAAACCAGACTCCCCGACTCACTGTCGACAATTTGTGGCGTACCCAGTCCCGAGCTCAAAAACTCACCAATATTTTCCACAGCCACTGGTCCGACTAATCGGCTGGCATAATTTGTACCATCGTATTTCCAGAAAAACTCTGTCGACGGCTGATTCTCAATGGCACCGGGTTTGAGGCCAAACAGGTTGCCTTTTATCTGATTAAAGGCCGCGCCGGAAACTTCCGGTCGCAGATTAAAGGACAGAGAACCCCAGTTTTTTCCACCAATCACTATCTCGTTTATAGTCATATCGAGCGCAAGAAAACCCCGCGGATCGATTGCCGACGCACTGACTTTTTCTTTAAGCAGTGCCGAGGGAAAACTGAGGCGGCTGAGATTAATCTTCGGGACCTGCACTGATTCAGTGAGAGGAATTAACAGCTGCCCCTGGGCCAGGTCACTACTCAGGTCAATATCCAACCACTCTTTGGACAATGCGGCGGTTGCGGCAATCGCTTTAAGCTGGAAAGAGGCCAGATCCAACTGGTCAAAACGCAAATCAAAAATAGTTTGCCAGCTGGGTTCTGTGTCTCCGCCAGAGCCCTCAAAAAGGCCTATTAATGGCCGCCAGATTTCCAACTCAGTGGTGGGAAGATAAGCCGATAGCTGCAATACATTCTCGACAGGCTCCAGCATAGGTCGGTCATAACTGATCTGTCCTGCACTGAACCCTCCACTGGACCCTCCACTAAACTCTTCTGCATTATTAAAACGCAGATCAAAACTCAAATCGGCAGTAACACCAGAATCAGAATCCGGCGGCAGTGAAGAATTAGCCTTGCCCGCCAGTGTCCCGGTAAGGCGCTCAAACTCAGGTTTGAAATAGAAGGTCATATCCAGCGCCTGTGACTCCTCGGCAGCTTTAATCAGAGGCACCGGCAATTCAAGGCCAACGCCTTGCAAATCACTGCTGACTTCAAGGGTTATAGCCACACTGGATTCTTCACGGGCGGTGGGAATAGTAATCAGGCCTTCAATAGGCACTGCGCCGACAACAACCTTCTGCCAGGGAAACTCAACCAGCTGGTTAAGACTCTGTGGCAGCAGATCACCCCTAAAGGCAATCTTCTGTTCGTTGCCAGTTTTGTAGAGTCTGGTGACCATTGGACGCTGCCAGAAATTGCCTTTGATGCCCTCTCCATAGAGACCATCTTGCAGAGAAAAATTCAGCTGACCCTGAATATCGGTCATGCTGATCGGTCGCTCGGGAATACTTATAGAACCCTTATCAATGGTTGTCGACACATTGAATTTGCCCCTTGTCCGCTCGCTATTCGACTCCGTAGAATCCGCATCTTTCCCTTTTGACATAGGAATGGCCAGATCCAACTGACTGAGGGTTTTACCTGTGTAATCCCAATCGCTGATACCTGCGACATTGTCCTGCAGGGGAGAATTCGCCAGAATATTTATCACCTCGGAAAGATCACCGGCAACCTGGGCATCGACAAATAAATAGGGCTGATTGTCAGCACTATCCTTAGAATAGATAACAGTCGCATTAGAAATCTCAGCGCTGCCAATTCTGCCCGACTCCACTGCCACCTCGGTGTAAATATCATCGACCAATAACAGGCTGGTCGCATCGCGAATACCAATCCAGTTAGGATCGTAATTAATATGCCCACCACTGGTTTTCATCATCAACTGAGTAGTCTGTGAACTGCTATCAGATCTCGGGGGGCTATTGCGTATCAGCAGGCCAAACTCCTCGACTTCAATATCTACTATCGACTCTTTTAACCATTTATCAAGCTGTTCTGGCATCCTATAAGGCAGGTATTTATTGCGCTGTTGAGCATCCAGGTTGCGCGCACCGATCAACAGGCTAACGTCCGGAGGATTGCCCCCAGAGGGAATAGTCTGCTGCACAGAAAACAGTATATTTGAACTGCCAGCATCGAGCTTTGTGCGAATAATATTACTGCGTACCGTCAGCAACTGATCGTCCGCTTCCCAGGCTACATTAATCGATCCCGTCGCCTCATCAATGGTCAGATAGTCTTTATAGGTAGAGGGGAAATAGGCCTCGAAGCCATCGCTATCAGCAAATGAGAAAAGGCCACGGTCACCGTAAAGTTCTATATAGCCATCCAACCCCTTAACCGCCGGCGATTTTTTCCAGGAGGCAATATCTAGCTTTTCAAGATTGGCCGAGGCGTAGTAGCCAACATGATCATGGCCCAAGGTCAGCGCATTGATCAGCCCCTGAGGCTGCAGTTTTTCCAGCGCATTTAAGACTTTCTTGTCGGCAATCTGCGTGCTGGAAAGCAGCTCGGATAGCAATGTTAAATCCAGGTGATTTACCAATATATCAAAATCCTGCCAGTGAGAACCCAAACGCTGGGTAAAGACCAAATCGAGGGGCTCAATCTCGGTATCTGACCAGCTGAGATCAAACCCCTGCAGTCGCAAACCCCAATCCGATGCCGGGGTAAACCAGCCGGTGATCTCCGTCTTAATATCAGTCAGTGGCGGCACATCGGCCAACCAGACCAGTGGAATTTCACCTATAGAGAGCATGCCTTCAAAATCAACAGAGCCACCCGGCTGAACGGCAAACCATACCTCGCCATTGGCATTGGCATCAAAATCGGAGAGGTTGGCGAATAGGCTTGGCAGCAGAGACCGAGCCAGGTCGGCCAGCGGTTCGGAGAGATTAAAGTCATCAAAGCGGAAATAGCCCTCGGCGAAAAAGCTCTCTATATCGGCGAGATCACCATGACCTTCAATCAATAAATAGGCCGGGCTTTGATCCTGTATCGGCGAATTGCCCTCACTGAGCAGCGCTTCCTGTTCAGAGAGAATGACCGAAAGCTCTGCGCGATGGAAATCATCGGCATTTTCCATGGCCACATTGCGACCGCTAAGCAGCATCTTCTTGCCGGAAAAGAACTGCAACACAACCTCTACATCCTGAAAGCGGATCAACTGACTATAGGAGAGTGGATCGACAAAAAGACTGAAATCAGCATCGGAGTTGCCTGTAAAACCTTTCAGCCCCCAGCTACCCTCCTCGTCCTCGATCATGGTTAACTGCAGGCGATCAACCACAAGCTCTCGCCAGATTGGCGTTCTGTGGACTATAGTCTCAAACAGATCCAGATCAGCGCGGCCACCATTGATAGTCACCGCAGGGGAATCGTCCTCGGCAAACACTACCGCACGCTCTATATCCAGAACGGGGACAAATCTCGGCCACTCGCCATTGAGCTCGCCGAGTTCGACTCGCAGGCCAGATTGATTCTCAATGATTTGCTGGATATCCGCGCGGAAATTATCGACACCGACAATCGTCTGGCGGCCGATAACCACCAGTATCACCATGCCGATAATCAGCAGGGCAAGGCTCAGCCATAGCCAGCGCATCGCTGTTTTAAGTGCTTTACCTATCTTCGCCATCGCCATATATTCGCTTAAACCGGAATAATATCAAACTGTTCGAGAGGATAGAGACTCTCAACTCTGAACTGAATTGTCCGATCGATAAATTGTTCCAAATCTGCCACCTGGCTGGAGCCTTCATCTAACAGATGCTCGATCACCGATGCCGAAGCTAATACCTGTAAACTTTCGCACTCATAGGCACGGGCAGCTCTCAGGATATCACGGAGTATTTCATAGCTGATCGACTCAGCGGATTTAACGTAACCACGCCCCTGACAGGTCGGACACTCGGTACAGATAATCTGACCCAGACTCTGGCTGGTGCGCTTGCGTGTAGTCTGCACTAATCCCAGCTCAGTCACACCTGAAATTGTTGTTCTAACCCGATCTCGCGACAATGCTTTTTCAAATGCGCGCAACACCTGACGACGGTGCTCAGCATTTTGCATATCGATAAAATCAATAATAATAATGCCGCCCAGATTGCGCATGCGCATCTGCCGGGCAATTGCCACTGCCGCCTCAAGATTAGTTTTATAAATAGTCTCTTCAAGATTGCGACGCCCGACAAAAGCGCCGGTATTCACATCGATGGTCGACATCGCCTCAGTCTGGTCAAACACCAGGGAACCGCCAGACTTTAGAGCAACCTTGCGCTGCAGCGCCTTGGTAATTTCCTCTTCGACACCATGCAGATAAAACAGCGGGCGCTCGCCGGGATAGTGCTCGAGCAAGCGGACAATTTCCGGATTAAATTTATTCGCAAAAGAGATCAGCTTTTCAAGAATCTCCCGGGAATCGACACGGATCGTCTCGATTTCGGGCCGAACCATATCGCGTAGAACACGTTTGTAGAGAGGCAGGTCTTCATATAGGCAGCAAGGTACTTTGGCTGTGGTCTTGCGCTCGAGAAGATCATCCCAAACCCGATTGAGAAAGGTCACTGCATTACGCAACTCTGCCTCTGTCGCACCCTCGGCAACCGTGCGCAGAATATAGCCACCGCCAACTTTCAATTCATCGACCACTGCAGTCAATGTTGTTTTAAGGCGCTCGCGCTCCTCTTCATCCTCAAGACGCTGGGATATACCAATATGCTCTATATCAGGCATATAAACCAAACTGTAGGAAGCTATTGACAGCTCCGCAGACAGCCGTGCCCCCTTGGAGCCGACCGGGTCTTTTATCACCTGAACAACAACCTGCTGACCATCGTGAAGCAGGCGGGAAATATCCGCCGACTCTCCATCGATTTTCTTATTTTTGCGCGAAACCAAATCATCGACATGCAAAAATGCCGTGCGCGCTTCACCAATATCAATAAATGCCGCCTGCATACCGGGCAGCACACGAACCACCTTGCCCTTATAGATATTGCCGACCAGTCCGCGCTTGTTATTGCGCTCGACATGAATCTCCTGGGGCACGCCGTTCTCGACCAGTGCCACACGGGTTTCCATCGGCGTAATATTGATTAGTATTTCCTGGCTCATGCTATTCCCAAAATCTGTTTTTATTTCTGACTGCTATTCCACAGCGGTACAGAAAATTTATTCAGCAACTGTTCAGTCTCTGCCAACGGCAAACCCACAACAGCACTGTAACTGCCTTCGAGCTTTTCAACAAAAATACCGCCGCGACCCTGAATCGCATAGGCACCAGCCTTGCCCTCGGGCTCACCGCTTTGCCAGTAGATCAGACATTCCGATTGGCTAATTGTGCGGAACTCAACCAGGGTTTCTGAAACCGTCAAAGCAGTGTCCAAACCATTATCTACCGCCACCGCAGTAAAGACACTGTGCACCTTGCCAGACAGTGTCATCAACATTTCCTCAGCGTGCTTTTGATCTCGCGGCTTGCCAAAAATCTGTCCATCAAAAACCACAACAGTGTCAGCACCCAGACTCGGCAACTGGCCGTTTTGGCGCTGAAAACCCGCCTGAGCTTTTTCCCGCGCCAGGCGCGATACATATTCAAGCGGTGATTCATCGCCGCGACGACTCTCATCAATATCCACCGACAGAACCTCGAAGCGAACTCCCATCTGTTTCAGAAGGTCGCTGCGACGCGGAGAGGCAGAAGCGAGTAAAAGTTGTGGGGCAGTTAAATCCAATATTAATCCTCAGCGTTCCTCAGAACAGCTCCGGGCAATCAACTTATCGATAAGCGGCCAGATCAAGGCTGACAAAAGTGCTTTCATCAATAAATTATTCATCGCCGAGGGAAGCCCATAGAAAAGAAAAATACTCGCCTCGATAAACCCAACCAGCAGAATAATTAGATAGACCAACAGGCTGCGCTGGACAATGGATAGATACTTTATCCAGCGACTGACTACGACGACTAAAGTACCGCAGAGTGCAAACACCAAAACTGAATGGCCCAGCGTTGTCTGCAATAGACAGTCCGCCAGCAAACCAACCCCGGCGGCAAAGAATATCCCGAACTCCACAGGACGATGAAAAATCCAGCCCATGGTGACCAGTAATAAAAAATTGGGTTTCCAGACAATCCAATCACCGCTGACCGGCATAACGCTGAAGATCACAGCGATAACCAGGGATAACAACATCACAGCACTGTGATTGACCGGCGCCATTATTCCGTCTTATCCAAATCGCCATCGCGTGAGTTGTACAGCAACAGCAAATGACGGCTGCGATCTATTTCTGCCGAGGGATCTACGCTGATTTTAAGAAAGCTATCACCAGGCTCCTGCTCAATACTAATCACTGTACCCACCGGATAGCCCACCGGGTAGAGACTACCCAAACCGGAACTAATAAGCTTGTCGCCCTCTTTGATATCTGCCGTCGGTGAGACAAACTTAAGGTTGAGCAGATTGTAATCAGAGGTGCCTTCAGCAATTGAACGCACACCATTGCGCAATACCTGTACCGGCAGTGCGTGAGTGCTGTCAGTGATCAATAAGGCAGAGCTATGATTTTTGTGAACAGTAATAATCTGCCCCATCAGTCCCTCTGCATCGAGCAGTGGCTGACCGACAAATACGCCATCATCAGTACCGCGATCAATACTCAATGTGTGGCGCTGTGGATTTGCCGAAACCCCGATAACCTCAGTGACCAAAACACTGTCTATCAGTAGTTCAGTGGCATTGAGCAGGCGGCGAAGACGCAGGTTTTCAGCGGCGAGGTCAGACATGCGCTGCAATTGACCGTGGTAGATCAGGCTCTCTTTACTCAGGCGCAGATTTTCACTCTCAAGTTCAGAGCGGGAAGTGACATTACTCGAACCCCACTCCTGAACCCGCTGGGGGATATTTGAAAACCAGTAGAGAGGGCGAACCAGATTGTCGACAGTGCTGTAGACAGGCTTTAACCATGGCGTAAAAACATCCACCATCATAAATAACAGCGCGACAAATAAGACGATAAGGAATTTTCTCGCCGGAGAGGATGCCTTGCTAAAAACGTTTCTGATAAATTCTCTCCCGATCGCCAGCAGATAGAGTAAAACCGGCTACCAGCTGGCCAACAACATTAGAAAGTTAAAGAATTAATCCTGTTATTGTCCATCATTTCCAGAGCCTCGCCGCCGCCTCGTGCCACACAGGTAAGAGGATCTTCGGAGAGAATCACTGGCAATCCGGTCTCGGCAGTCAACAGACGATCCAGATCACGCAACATAGAACCACCACCAGTCAGGACAATACCTGTCTCGGCAATATCCGACGCCAGTTCTGGCGGAGACTGCTCGAGCACGCGCTTAACCGCCTGAACAATACCAGCCAGCGGCTCCTGCAGTGACTCGAGAATTTCATCACTGTCGAGAGTAAAGCTTTTCGGTACACCCTCGGCGAGATTGCGGCCGCGAACATCAATTTCGCGAACCTCTTTCGATAGATAGGCACCGCCAATTTCCATCTTGATACGCTCAGCGGTGCTATCACCAATAACACTACCGTACTTGCGACGCACAAAGTTGACGATTGACTCATCAAAACGGTCACCGCCAATACGTACAGAATCGGAGAACACCACACCATTTAGCGACAGAATAGCGATTTCAGTAGTACCGCCACCAATATCCACCACCATGGAACCGACCGCCTCTTCAACCGGCAGGCCTGCACCTATGGCCGCTGCCATTGGCTCTTCTATCAAAAATACCTCGCGAGCACCGGCACTGTAAGCCGACTCTTTAATCGCGCGCTTCTCAACCTCGGTGGCCATACAGGGCACGCAGATCAGAACGCGGGGGCTGGGAGGAACAAAACTTGAGGCGTGAACTTTCTTAATAAAATGCTGCAGCATCTTCTCAGTAACCTGAAAGTCTGCAATTACACCGTCTTTCAGGGGTCGGATCGCGGTAATATTGCCCGGTGTACGACCAAGCATTCGCTTTGCATCGACACCCACGGCTTCAATAATCTTTTGTCCCAGGTGATGGCGAATAGCAACCACCGAAGGTTCATTGAGAACTATGCCTTTTTCACGCACATATATAAGCGTATTTGCTGTTCCCAGATCGATTGACAGATCACTTGAAAAGAACCCGCGTATTTTTTTAAACATCTATTCGATATTCCCTAATTTTAAGCCCTGTTTGAACAACAACGCAGACGGTTTATTTAATCAGTAAATTTAACAGCGGCAACACAGCAGAGCAAGCACTCACTGTGTCTTTTGTGTTATTTTTAAAGCATTCTAACTGATCTTTTAGCAAGTTGCTGTCATCTGTAGAAAAAGTCGTAAAAAAGCACCTAAAATCAGTGTTATAAGTGTTCCACCCCCTTAACCTGATCCGCTCATTTATGGTACCTTACGCGACCCTGCACCGGGCAAATCTAAAGCACAGCTTACGGATAATTTAATGAGTATCGAACGTAGTGAAATTGAAAAGCTGGCCACGCTATCGCGTATCGCCATTAACGAAGAGACTATCAGTGAAGTATCACAGCGTTTGGGCAGTGTTCTCGAACTTGTCGACCAGTTGCAGGCAGTCAACACTGATGGCGTAGAGGCTATGTCTCACCCCATGCAGGCAACCCAGCGATTGCGTGAAGATGAAGTCACCGAACTCAACAGACGCGAAGCCCTGCAGGCAGTAGCGCCAGAAACCGAAGACGGCCTATTTTTAGTGCCCAAAGTCATAGAATAAGCGGGCCAATAATGCATAACCTGACCATCGCCGAGCTTGTAAAAGGGCTGCAGAGCAAAGAATTTACCAGTGTTGAGCTAACTCAGCACTTTCTAGACCGCATAGCTAATCTCGATCCTGCCTACAATGCAGTGATCACAGTGACCGCCGAACAGGCACTGCAAGCTGCCGCTGCCGCTGACCAGCGACTGGCCGCCGGCAATGCGCCGGACCTTTGCGGCGTGCCTATCCTGCACAAAGATATCTTCTGCACCGACGGTGTGCGCACCAGCTGCGGCTCAAAAATGCTCGACAACTTCATTCCTCCCTACAACGCCACCGTGGTCGAAAACTTCGAGCAGGCCGGCGCTGTTGTGCTGGGTAAAACCAATATGGACGAGTTCGCTATGGGCTCCTCCAATGAAACCAGCTTTTATGGTCCGGTTAAAAACCCCTGGGCAACCGACTCAGTACCCGGTGGTTCATCTGGCGGCTCTGCAGCTGCAGTTGCAGCGCGACTGGCTCCTGGCGCCACTGCCACAGATACCGGCGGCTCTATTCGCCAGCCCGCAGCACTCTGTGGGGTTAGCGGTATTAAACCAACCTATGGCCGGGTATCGCGCTGGGGCATGATTGCCTTTGCCTCAAGCCTCGACCAGGGTGGCCCAATGGCCCGCACCGCAGAAGACTGCGCACTGCTGCTTAACTGCATGGCCAGCTACGACGACAAAGACTCCACCTGTATCGACCGCGAAGTGCCGGACTACACCGCCACTTTAAACAACTCGGTTAAAGGTCTGCGTATTGGCGTGCCCAAGGAATACTTCTCCGAAGGCCTGCATCCAGGCACTGAAGAAGCGGTTCGTGCCGCATTGGCCGACCTAGAAGCACAGGGTGCAGAACTGGTTGAAATCAGCCTGCCAAATTCGGCTTTATCGGTACCAGCCTATTACGTAATCGCCCCAGCAGAAGCCTCAGCCAACCTGTCACGCTTTGACGGCTCGCGCTATGGCTACCGCTGTGAAGATCCTAAAGATTTGCAAGATATGTACTGCCGCAGCCGCGCCGAAGGCTTTGGTGAGGAAGTGCAGCGACGTATCCTGATCGGCACCTACTGCCTGTCCGCCGGTTACTACGATGCCTACTACGGCAAAGCCCAACAGGTACGCCAGCTGATTCAGCAGGATTTTGTCAGCGCTTTCGAAAACGTCGATCTTATTATGGGCCCCACCTGCCCATCACCGGCCTTTAAAGCTGGCTCCAAAGGTGATGATCCGGTAGCCATGTATCTGGAAGATATTTACACCATCGCCACCAACCTGGCTGGCCTGCCCGGCATGTCAATTCCCTGCGGCATGGTTGAAGACAAGCCGGTTGGCCTGCAGATTATCGGCAACTACTTTGACGAGGCGCGGATGTTAAACGCCGCCCACCAGTTCCAGCAGACCACTGACTGGCATACACAGGCTCCGGAGGGTATCGCATGAGTTGGGATACAGTGATCGGGCTAGAGATTCACGTGCAGCTAGCCACCAAAACCAAAATATTTTCCGGTGCCAGCACCGCCTACGGTGCCGAGCCCAACACTCAGGCCTGCGCCATTGATCTGGCCATGCCTGGAACCCTGCCGGTTCTCAACAAGCAGGCGGTTAACTACGCGATTATGTTTGGTCTGGCGATTGATGCCGAGATTGGCCAGGTATCCGCTTTCGAGCGCAAAAACTATTTTTACCCAGATCTGCCCAAAGGCTACCAGACTACACAATTGGAAAAGCCGATTGTTGGTCGCGGCAATGTCGAGATTAAGCTCGCCGATGGCAGCACTAAAAATGTCCGCATCCACCATGCCCACCTTGAAGAAGATGCCGGCAAGTCACTTCACGAAGGCAACTTTAACAGCAACTTCTCCGGCATCGATCTCAATCGCGCCGGCACCCCGCTGATTGAAATCGTCTCTGAACCGGATATGAGTAATGCCGAAGAAGCGATCGCCTTTGCCAAAAAAATTCACAGCATTGTTACCTCTATAGGTATCTGTGATGGTGAGATGTCGCAGGGCAGCATGCGCTTTGACGTCAATGTCTCGGTAAAACCGAGCGGCAGCGAAACCCTGGGCACCAGAACCGAAACCAAAAACCTCAACTCGTTTAAATTTATGGAAGAGGCGATTAAACGCGAAGTGGCTCGTCAGATCGACGTGATTGAAGACGGCGGCACTATCGCTCAAGAAACACGCCTGTATAACGGTGAAACCAAAGTGGCTCGCTCCATGCGCAGCAAAGAAGAAGCCAATGACTACCGCTACTTCCCCTGCCCCGATCTATTGCCAGTGGTTGTCAGTGACGAGCAGGTTGAGGAATTGCGCCGCAAACTGCCAGAACTGCCCGATGCCCGTCAGGCACGCTTTGTTAAGCAGTATGAACTGTCCGAATACGATGCCGGCATACTCAGCAGCGATTCAGCCATGGCCAACTATTTTGAGGCTGTTACCTCAGCTTGCAACAACGCCAAGCTGGCGGCCAACTGGACAATGGGCGAGCTCTCTGCACGCCTGAATAACGAAGACCTAAGTATTGCCAACAGCCCGGTGAGTGCAGAACAGCTTGCCGGACTTATTGTGCGTATTGCCGATAACAGCATCAGTGGCAAAATGGCCAAAGAAGTATTTGAAGCTATCTGGGCCGGCGAAGGCAGTGCCGATCAGATTATTGATGCCCGCGGCTTAAAGCAGGTTTCCGATAGCGGTGCACTGGAGCAGATGGTAGTCGATGTACTGGCTGCCAACCAGGCGATGGTCGATGACTATATCAACACCGATGAAACCAAGCGCAAGAAAAAGCTCGGCGGCTTTATGGGCCAGATTATGAAAGCGTCGAAAGGCCAGGCCAACCCTCAGCAGGTTAATCAAATTTTAGCCAAGAAGCTCAACGAGCTTCTTTAGCTAGAAAACAAAAGTTAGGAAGCAAAAAGGAATCACTTAGTTATGTCATTAAAGAAAGATAAACAGAAAGTTCTCGGCGAAGTATTTGACGATGAACGAGTAAAAAGCTTTTTAGATTATCAGGCACCCGATGGGGTAAGCAGTGACTTTCACCTGCTGGAAAAAGCCTATCGCGGCATGAATATTGATAACTTTGTGACCTTTTTAAATTTCTTTAAAGAGGCCGGATACGACCTCAATGCCACTAATCCCGATGGAAAAACCCTAAAGCAGATTGCCGGTGAGCATGGTCATGGGGTGCATTATATTACTGCCCTGACAGCGGCAGGTGCTGAATAGCAAGAGCAACAAGAGCTCCTATTCTGGAGCTCCGACACCAAAGCGCAGTAAAAATTATCCCTCCTTCTGAAAAATTAAATTACACTCAGAAGGTATTAATTAAATCTATAGATAAAAAAGGGGATAATAAAAATGAATTTTCTCGACAAGTATCAAGAAGAAACCTATGCACTGCTAAGAATCGTCAGCGGCTTTCTATTTATCTGGCACGGCACTCAAAAGCTAATTAACTTTCCCGCTGAATTTCCCTATCCGCTAAACCCATTAATGTATGCGGCTGGAAGCATAGAGATGATCGGTGGCGCACTGGTAATGATTGGCCTGTTTACCCGTCCAGCGGCCTTTATCTGCAGTGGCACCATGGCCGTAGCCTACTGGATGGCCCATGGTATGAATCACCTATTCCCAATCCTCAACGGTGGTGAATTAGCCGCTCTCTTCTGCTTTGCCTTTTTGTTTATTGCCGCTCGCGGCCCAGGTATTTGGAGCCTCGACAAGTAGATCAAAAGCATTATAAAGGGCGCTGCAATAGCGCCTTTTTTTTAATCTTATCGAAAGTCCAAATAGTTAAAAAATCCCCGTCAATCTGCTACGTTTATACAGATCTTCCAAAAAGTTGCAGCGCCGATGACTGACCTGACAAGCAAACTAAATTCTTACTATATTACTGCCGTACTGGGTATGGTTTTCGCCATCGTTGGTTTTAGCTACAACGCCTGGCGCATGGAAGTCACCGAAGACAACAACAATATTCGCACAGCAGCTTTTCCGGTACTTTCAGAACTAGCCGAACTCGAGCAGATAATTTATGCCGCTCATTACGACAAAGATGCGATTGCCGGCAGCCCGAGAAAGGGCTGGGTAAAAATTGGCTTAATTGGTGACTTAAGCATGCTGATCAGCGAACCGGTAAGCCTAGCCTCTGAAAGACTTAAATCCATCTGGTTCTACCACTGGGAGGATATCGCCAACGACATAGAAGGCACCGATAAAACCATTGCTGAGATCGACAAGGTTCGGGCAGAAATAAAACTAACGCTAAAATCCTTAGACTAAAAATTGATGAGCTATCTAAACGCACTACTCTCCGAGGTTCGCGCCTGCACAATCTGCGAACCCGATCTTCCCAATGGTGCAAGGCCAGTGTTACAGCTGCACACGGATGCAAAAATTTTAGTTGCCGGTCAGGCACCTGGCCGCAGAGTTCATGCCTCGGGTATACCCTTCGATGACCCCAGCGGCGATCGCCTGCGGGACTGGATGGGTATTTCCAAAGAAGTTTTCTACAACCCGCAACAGATTGCTATTGTGCCTATGGGGTTTTGTTTTCCGGGAACCGGAAAATCTGGCGATCTACCTCCCAGACCGGAATGCGCAGAGACCTGGCACCGAAAACTATTTAACCAATTGCCTAATATTCACAGCAGTCTGGTTATTGGAAAGTACGCCCAGGATTACCATTTTTCCGAGCCAAAAAAATCCGTCACCCAGTTAGTAGAAAATTGGCGTGAATACTGGCCAAAGCAAATTCCCCTGCCTCACCCAAGCCCGCGCAATAATCTCTGGCTGCGCAAAAATCCCTGGTTTGAGGCTGAACTGGTTCCATTGATACAGAGGCGCATTAAAGAGATTTTGGCAGCAAACTAAGGGGCGCAATCAACCCTTTTATAGAGGCAGATCAATGCAGGATTTAATCAACTGCATTAGCTTATCAGGGTCAGTTATTTTTAAGGAAAACACTCGACCATGCTAAAGACTAACCGCCATTTGATTTATTTTGCCGCAAGCCTGCTATCAATACCGTTTATTCTATGTCTGATAATTATTGTTTTGCTGTCAGTTATTCAGTAAGCCGGCCAGATTGAAGTTTCACCCCAAGGCCTTTGCAGAACTGCTCTCCATAGTCTAAAAATAGAGGATAAATAATTCCCCGTATTAAGGACTGATCATGGGTTTGGCGGTTTTTGCATTATTTGTAGTTTGTGGAATCTATGTACAGCATCGCGGCCTGGTGCAACACGAAAAAATGAGCCGCAAATTAACCGATCACTCAAATATTTTTGGCCCTATCAACTGCCTTTTCTACAGCTTTTCCAAAGTCCCTAACAGTCCCTATTTAAACGTCGAAGACTTTCCCCAGCTGCAGATTCTGCAGGATAACTGGCAACTGATTCGCGACGAGGCAATTGCCTTAAATAATCAGGCGCAGATTAAATCCTCAGACAAACTCGACGATATTGGCTTTAACTCATTCTTCCGCACCGGCTGGAAACGCTTCTACCTAAAGTGGTATGGCTCAAGCCTCAATTCAGCTAGGGAGCTCTGCCCGAAAACTGTCGCGCTACTTGAAAGCATTCCCACAGTTAAGGGCGCAATGTTTGCCATGCTGCCGCCGGAAGCACGATTGGTAAAACACCGCGATCCCTATGCAGGATCCCTGCGCTACCACCTCGGCCTGGTCACCCCCAATTCAGATGACTGCTATATCAATGTCGATGGACAGAACTATTCCTGGCGTGATGGCGAAGCCGTTATGTTTGATGAAACCTTTATTCATTACGCTGAAAACACATCTGATCAAAATCGGATTATTTTATTTATTGACGTCAAACGGCCAGTGACCTTTTTTCTCGTGGATTGGATCAACCGACTGTTCTCGCGAATAGTATTGGGCGCCTCGGCCACGAAAAATATTGATGGCGACAAAATTGGATTTTTGAATCGGATCTTCGCATCTATTTATAAAATTCGCCTGTTGGGTAAAAAAATAAAAGCCTATAACCGCAGGCTCTACTACCTGCTGCAGTACGCTCTTTATGCCTGGCTTATCTATTTAATTTTTTTCTGAGGGAGTGCTTCCAATAACCGCCTAAAAAGGCTAAAACGAAAGGAACCAAGACCATGTTAAAACGTAATCTATTAGCAATTATTGCTGTATTTGTAGTCTGGTCGATTCTCGACTATTTAATCCACGGTATGTTGCTGCAATCATCCTACGAGGCAACTGCAAACCTGTGGCGGCCCATGGAGGAGATGAATCCACTCCTTTGCTACGGCGTAAAACTGGGCTTTAGTATCTGCTTTGTCCTGATCTACGACCTACTGATCAGTGAGAAATCACTGCACAATGGCATTAAGTTCGGCCTACTACTGGGCCTTGGTAATGGACTGATGGACTTGGGTAGCTATGTCTATATGCCAATCCCACTAACACTGGCAGAAGCCTGGTTTGCAGCAGCTCTGGTGCAGACCGGTGTATCTGGTGCAATTGTCGGTACGCTTATCAAGAAACCTCATAGCCACCAAGCCATCTAACAGGGTAATTCGGCCGTCCAGCATCTATACTGCTGCCCTGTTTATAGAGGTTATTAAACTGGGCAGTGGGGGTGGCCGTATAACAGTCAAATAACCGACTGTTATCCATGCCAAAAACCGTTAAAAAATCTGACTTCCCCACCAAGCTCTGCCCTGTTTGCCAGCGCCCCTTTGTATGGCGCAAGAAATGGCAAAAGATCTGGGATGAAGTACGCTTCTGTTCCCAGCGCTGCAGAAGCGATGGGCGAAAAAGATAATCTGCAGTCAATATCAAGAACTCAATAAAAACCAACTTTAAGAAAGGCCCTATGCATACCGATCAAATTCATCATTCTGTAGATACGCTTATTATTGGTGCCGGCCTCTCCGGGCTCAGCGCCGCTGTTGATCTTCAGTCTGCGGGCCACAATGTGCTGCTGGTCGATAAGGGGCGCGGCCTTGGCGGTCGTCTGGCGGGGCGACGTATTGGCGATGCCAGCTTTGACCATGGCGCGCAGTTTATGACCACCCGCGATTCGCGCTTTGCGGCGACCGTTCAAGACTGGGTTGAAGCAGGTGTCGCAGAAGAGTGGTACAGCAGCTTCCCCGGTTCCTCTACTCAGGGCCACCCCCGCTACCGCGGCGTACCCACTATGACCGCTATCGCTAAAAACCTGGCAACCGATCTTAATATCCTTCGTTCAGTGCGAGTGCTCGATATTGCGCAACACGACAATCAGTGGCTGGCAAACCTCGACAATGGCCAGCAGGTAATCGCCAAATCCATGTTGATCACTGCACCAGTTCCACAGACCATTGATCTGTTAGCAAGCGGCAATATTCAACTCACTGCCGCTAATCAGGCACGCTTAGAAGCCATTGAATATGAAGCCTGTATTGCCGTGATGGCAGTTTTAGACGGCCCCTCAGCAATTCCCGCTCCAGGTGCAATTGCACTGGAAGATAGTTCTATCGACTGGATAAGTGATAACCAGCAGAAAGGCGTTTCGAAGATCCCTGCGGTGACTATTCATGGCAGCGGTGACTTTAGTGCCGAGCATTTTGATCTGGACCGCCAGACCACCGGCCAACAATTAATTGATGCTGCACTGCCTTTACTGGGTGCCGGCGTCAGCGAATTCCAGGTGCATGGCTGGCGCTACAGCAAGCCCACAGTGGTCGACCCGCAACCTTGCATGCTGGCCAGCAGTGATACTCAACTTCCGCCACTGGTACTGGCCGGGGATGCCTTTAATGGCCCCAGAGTTGAAGGCGCCGTGGTCTCTGGCTGGGCCGCCGCCGCAGTACTTGCCGGTCTACTTTAATCACCCTGTCCAATCCATACTTGCCTTAAACTGTTGGTTATAATGCAGCACAAATAATACTTTATAAGCAGCGTTTCACCATGACCACAGAATCAGATTTACACAGCCGCAGCGGTTCTATCTGCGAGCTCTGCTCCAGCAGCGAACAGCTCGAGGTTTTTCCAGTAATGCCCTCCGATGAAACGGCCGATCAGTCAATACTGATTTGTGAAACCTGCCGCAACCAAATCAACAACCCGGAAACCGTCGATATCAACCACTGGCGCTGCCTTAATGACAGTATGTGGAGTCAGGTGCCAGCAGTTCAGGTAATGGCCTGGCGAATGCTCACCAGACTCAGCGCTGAGGGCTGGCCCCAGGAGTTGCTGGATATGCTATATCTGGATGAGGAGACTCTGGTCTGGGCAAAGGCTACCGGGGAAGGCGAAATCGATGAAGATGCGGTTATCCATAAAGATTGCAATGGTGCGCTGCTCGCCGCCGGCGATACAGTCACCCTGACCAAAGATCTCAATGTAAAGGGCACCAGCTTTACTGCCAAGCGCGGCACCGCGGTGCGCAATATATCGCTGGTATCCAGCAATGAAGAACATATCGAAGGCCGCGTAAACGGCACCCAGATTGTGATCCTGACAAAATTCGTAAAGAGGGCAAACTAATGGCACAGACAGAACAAGAATTGCGCGTTCAACTCGCCGCCTGCTATCGTATTTTCGACTATATGGGCTGGACTGAGCTGATCTACAACCATATAACCGTCAAACTACCGGGAGACGAACATCACTTCCTTATCAATCCCTACGGACTGCATTACAGCGAGGTAACAGCCTCCAATCTGGTCAAGGTGGATATCGAAGGCAATATAGTTGAAGAGACCCACTACGCCGTCAACCCCGCTGGCATGATCATCCATACCGCCATTCACGCCGCACGCCCGGATGTGGTCTGTATTGCCCATACCCACACAGATGCCGGCATGGCAGTGGCCTGCTCTGAAGAAGGTCTGCGCAACGATAACTTCTACTCGGCACTGTTAAACAATCGCATCGCCTATCATGACTTTGAAGGCATCACCCTGATGGATGATGAAAAGCCGCGTCTGGTGGCCAATCTCGGGGATAAAAATATGCTGATACTGCGCAATCATGGCCTGCTGGCCTGTGGCCGCAGTATTGCCGAGGCCTTTCAAAGTATCTGGGCGATGCAGCGCGCCTGCGAAGTCCAGGTGGCTGGCGACTCGACCGGCAAGCCGATGATTCCTGTCGGCGACGATGTGCTGGCCAGAACTGAGCAGCTGATGACCATGCAGAGCATGGGGCAGCCCATTGGTGATCTTGAATTTGCCGCACTGACCAGAATTGTTGAGAAGATTGATCCCAGCTTTAAAGAATAACAAGCTATAACAACTAGAGATTCAGGTAGCTAGCCGCAGTAAAAGCCAATATACCCAACCCGACTGTCCAATATATATTGGCAGTTTTGTAAGCGGCAGCAATAGCCGCAAACGCACCCCATAGATAAGGATTGGACACCGCAGTATCCAGCTGATGTTGATGAACAAACAGAATCGGCATGGTGATCGCTGTTAAAACTGCAGGGCCGCTGTAGCTAAGGAACAGTTTAATATTTAACCCCAGACGCAGAGGCAAGCGTCCCTCAAGAAACAGGTAGCGGGTGCCAAAGGTAATACAGGCCAAGAGCAAAATAGTCAGTACTGTCATGCCGGCCTCCTTAACTGCTGCACTGTAAAGCCTGCGGCCATTGCCAGTAGAGCAGCAAAGACCAAGCCCAATTCCGACTCCCAGATACTAAAGATTAGCGAGAAGACCGCCGCGGTAATCACCGCAGCCAGCGTAGCCAATGTTTTAATTTCCGGCACTACCAGAGCGATAAAGGTCGCGGCAATCGCAAAGTCCAGCCCCAGATCAGTAAGGTCGGGCAGTGAAGCACCGGCGACAATGCCGATAAAAGTCCACAGATTCCAAGCCAGGTAAAAACTGCCTCCTGCAGCTAATCCATAGACCAGGCGCAATTTTCCCTGATAGGCGCGGCGGTGCCCAGAGAGAGCAAACAGTTCATCGGTAAGCAAAAATCCCAGGCCCAGTCGCCAGCGCAAAGGCTTGAGGCTGAGTTTTTCGCGCAGGGAAAGGCCGTACAAAAAGTGTCTTGAGCTAATCACAAAGGCGGTAAATAAAACCGTTACCAGAGAGGCGTTATCGGCGATCAGCTCGACAGTGACAATCTGCACTGCACCGCCAAAAATAATAGCCGAGAACATCTGCGCTTCCAGCCAGCCAAAGCCGCGCTGTACAGCCAGAGAACCAAACAGGATTCCCCAGGGAAGCACTGCCAGGCTCAGGGGTAGCATATCGACTACACCCTTGCGGACGGAAACCCTAATGCCATTATTTAATTTGATCATAATAGAAGTAAACGCGTACTTTTTAACAAGAATTTAAACATAAAAGTGAGCGCAAAAGAGAGCACAAAAGGGCTTAGACAAACTTGCGCAGCAACCACTGAGGCATTAAATATAGCACCCAAGTCACAAACCGCCAGCGCCTGGTAATATAGAGATGGTTCTTTTTCTTGATAAGCCCTTTAACCATCTGCTCAACCCCTTTCTCCACGGATGCCATCCATACTGGATTGCCCTGAACCATCGGAGTTTTAACAAAACCCGGCTCAATTGTAGTGATAGTAATCGGCAGTTTGGTTCTCGCAGCCCGGGAGCGCATACCGGCAAGATAGTTGGACACAAAGGCCTTGGTGGCATGATAGGTGAGGGTTAAACCACCAAATAGATGGGATGCTACCGAGGAGATACCGACCAAATGACCACCACCACGCTGTACAAAATGCTCATAGGAAACGATCGCCAGTGCCGCAAAGCCGCGCACATTAACGTCGATCATCTCGCGCTCAACCGTCCAATCGAGTTTTTTCTCAAAGAGGCCAACACCGGAACTCAGCACGATCAACTCAACATCGCCCATTCGGGTAATTAAATCTTGAAGTTGCTGCTGAGCCAGCTCGGCTTGAGTGACATCTGTAACCTGCACAAAGTGCTTGCCGGGCAGCTGTGCCGACAAATCATTTAATAGCTCTTCACGGCGGGCCATCAACCCTAACTGATAGCCTTTATCGGCTAACTGGATGGCTAGCTCCCACCCAAGACCGGAACTTGCACCAACAATAATTGCCTGTTTCATAGAATCCCCCAACTGCGCCCAATATAGAGCTATTTTTTTATTTAGCCGGCTTTAGGGACATTTAGACACACAATGCAATCAAAATACCGGCTTTTTAACGAAGTTAGCATCAATACCCTGGGAGATAAAATACTCCACACGACCATCAGGCATCAAACGGCTCTTATCGATATCAAAGTATCCTAACAGATTATTAAGATCGCGCTGAGAATGGGGATAGACCGGCTTTTGTTTATCAGTGCGCAGGTATTGAGTTAATTTATCGAGATTTTTTATGCCGTATTGGTAATTTGGCAACTGACAGCGAGCATTGAGGACCCCGAGCCCATAGCCGCAGGTACTATCGGTTATATAGGGTTGCAGCGCATCAATAAAAGCCTTTAACAATGTGCCATCAAGATAGTTAAAGAAATCCCAAAACAGGCAGATATCGATCGCTGTACTGGAATTGAGGTTGAGAGCCGCTGTAAATTGCTCGACCAGCTGTTGATGGCTTGGCTGCTGATTATCAGGATTCTCGACAGTCTCTTGATACCCCCCCAATAGCTGCTCGAGAGAATAGAGGTCGGCGAATATCAATTTGCACTTAAAATTGGAGAAGAGTTCAACGGTGGTCGGCGTTGCCAGACCGATATCCAATACAACAAGCTGTTTATCGACCTGCACCCTTTCAAATAGCAACGGCGCAAGGTTGCTGTGCAACTCTGCATTAAAGGACTGGCTATTGCTTTCAGCGCGCTTGATCCTCACACCTTATCCACCTAATAAAAGAGCTGAAATAATCTTAGTTCGCAGTAGAATCCATGATCACAATATAGCTATCAATTAAGAAGCTTTAGATTTATCCGTATCGAATAATGAAGCGCTATCCTTAACCACGGATTTTTCAGATTGCTGAAGAGAGGGCTGCTTTTTGGCTTCGGGCTGACCCGGATCCATCTCGATACTGCCTTTAAATTTGGCACCATCTTCCAGAGTAACGCGAGGCGCATCTATATTGCCGAGCACATTACCGGTCTTGGAGATAATCACTTTTTCCACACCGGAAATATCACCCTGGACACTGCCTTCAATACGAACCACTTTGGCAGAGATATCCGCTTTTAATTTGCCCGCTAAACCAACCGTGACCTCATGGCCTTTGGCGCTGATACTGCCCGACACATTGCCTTCGATAACCAGATCTTCGCCGCTGACAATTTTCCCTTCAATAACAACCGTTGGACCTATCATTGCTCTTCCTCCTGATGATGGCGTATTGCTGCTCTCAGTATCTTTACCAAAACCAAGAGAAGATTTTTTCCCTGCAGAACTTATACCGTCCGCCTCTTTTATAAAATCAAACATAGTGAGTACCAGTTAAAACTTTAAAGACCGGGTCATGCTACCAAGTTAAAAACCAATCATCCAGCCTGCCAGGGAAATTATTTCAAACCTGCAGCACAGAATTTACCAGAAATGAAATCAACTTAACTGTTCGATTTCCTGTTGAATATCGAACCAGATTTCTTCTTTCTCGGCGATAGATTTTTTAGCAATTGCTTGAATATCCAACTGCTCTTTTAACTGCACTTTATTACTCTCGGAATAAATTTCAACATCTGCTAAAAGCACTTCAATTTCTGCGAGCTGTTTTTGCAATTTCTCAATTTCATTTTCGAGTTTTTTTGATTTTTTAGTCAGCGGCGAAAGTTTTTTACGCGCTTCCGCAGACTGCTGACGCTGAAGTTTTTTCTCTGCGCTATTAAGCACCTCTTTAACTTCAGAATTTTCAACTTCAGCCTCTGCAGCAATCGGTTGTTCAACAGCATCCGGCACCCGATTATAATTTTTCAACCACTGCTGGTAATCGTTTAGGTCGCCATCAAATTCATCGACCGAACCATTGGCTACCAGATAAAACTCATCCACGGTATTACGCAGCAAATGACGGTCGTGAGAGATCACCACCAGCGCACCTTCATAACCCTGCAGCGCCATGGTTAAGGCTTGACGCATCTCTAGGTCTAGGTGGTTGGTAGGTTCATCGAGCAACAATAGATTGGGTTTCTGCCAGACAATAATCGCCAGTGCGACACGGGCTTTTTCACCGCCGGAAAAATCTTTAATCGGCTCCAGCGCCTTATCACCATGGAAATCAAAACCACCGAGAAAATTGCGAATTTCCTGCTCGGTTGATTTTGGGCTGATTCTTTGGATATGTAAAAAGGCACTTGCCTGCAAGTCTAAAACTTCCAACTGATGCTGGGCAAAGTAACCGACTTTTATATTTTCACCGTAGACGCGCTTGCCATCAAGCAGATCGAGGTCGCCAGTTAAGCTGCCAATCAATGTTGATTTACCGGCACCATTTGGACCTAACAATCCAATTCTTGTACCGGGCTGTAAATCAAAATTAACCTGATTTAGAATTTTTTTATCGCCGTAACCCAGATCCGCCTGACTGATATTGACCAATGCGCTGTGTGCTTTTTTGGGTGACGGAAAATCAAAATTAAATGGCGAGTCAATATGGGCTGGCGCAATATCTTCCATACGCTGTAATTCTTTAACCCGGCTCTGGGCCTGTTTAGCTTTTGATGCTTTGGCACGAAAGCGTGCGATAAAACTTTCAACTTCTTTTCGACGCTTTTGCTGTTTTTCAAAGCTCGCTTGTTGCAGTGCTAAACGTTCGCTTCTGACTCTTTCAAAGGTTGAATAATTGCCTTTGTAGCAATTGGTTTTTTGATGTTCAAGATGCACGATTCGCTCGACAACATTGTCGATAAAATCCCGGTCGTGGGAAATTATTAATAGCGTTCCCGGATAACTTTTTAACCACTGTTCCAACCACAATGTGGCATCCAAATCGAGGTGGTTAGTTGGCTCATCGAGCAGCATTAAATCCGAGGGACTCATGAGTGCCTGAGCAAGGTTTAAACGTATTCGCCAACCACCGGAAAAACTGTTTACCGGGCGATCAACTTCCGCCTGAGTAAAGCCTAAACCATGGAGTAATTGCTCGGCTCGATAGTGGGCATCAAAACCATTGGCGGCATCGAGTTTTTCATACTCTAGGACCAGACGATCGTTATCCTCATCCAGAGTCGCCTTGGCAATGGCTTTTTCTATGGCGCGTACCTGAGGATCGCCATCGAGAACATAGTCGACCGCGCTGTGCTCGGAATTAGCCAATTCCTGAACCATATGGGCAATACGCCAAGTGGAGGGAATAAACAGATCACCGGCATCCGGGGCAATCTCACCGAGAAGCAGTTTAAACAGGCTCGACTTGCCGGTGCCATTACCACCGATAATGCCGATATGCTGGCCGGGATGAACCACTAGCTCAGCATCCTCTAAGAGGACTTTTATGCCGCGACGCAGTTCGACATTACTTAATGTAATCATATTGGACTTATTACCAGTATTTTATTCAGATCCTAAAAAGCCGCCGGACTGGTGGCTCCACAATTTGGCATAAAGCCCTTTTTTGGCGAGTAATTCTTTATGACTGCCCTGCTCTACTATCTGGCCCTGATCAAAGACAATCAACTTATCCAGTGCGGCAATTGTCGACAGTCGATGGGCAATGGCAATAACCGTCTTACCTTCCATCAACTGGTTGAGACTCTGCTGAATGGTTGCTTCCACTTCAGAATCCAATGCCGAGGTCGCCTCATCGAGCACCAGAATCGGCGCATCCTTTAACAGCACTCGGGCAATGGCAACTCTCTGGCGTTGGCCACCGGAGAGGGTGACGCCGCGCTCACCGACATGGGCATCGTAGCCACGACGCCCCTTGTTGTCGCGTAGGTTAAGAATAAACTCATGGGCCTGAGCCTGTTTGGCGGCGTCTATCATCTGCTCTTCTGTGGCATCCGGGCGGCCAAACATAATATTTTCTCGCACCGATCGGTGCAGTAACGAGGTATCCTGGGTGACCATGGCAATATTGTCGCGCAAACTCTCCTGAGTCACTTCCTTGAGATTCTGCTTATCAATAGTCAATGCACCATTCTGGGTATCAAAGAAGCGCAATAGCAGGCTGACCAATGTGGATTTACCGGCACCACTGCGGCCGACAATACCGACCTTTTCCCCTGGGGCTATTGTCAGGTCGAGCTGATCGAAAACCCGTTCATTTTCGTTATAGGCAAAATCAACCTTATCGAAACAGATCTCACCCCTGTCCACCAGCAGATCCGTAGCACTTTCGCTATCGGTAACACCATGGGGAATTGAGATCGAATTAATACCGTCCTGTACCGTGCCGATATTTTCAAATAGGGCGCCGATCTCCCACATAATCCAGTGGGACATACTGATCAGGCGAATCGACAGGCTCATCACAATCGCAATGGCCCCCGGTGTCACCGACCCCTGAGTCCAGAGATAAATGCCCAGCGCACCAGTGCTAAATACCAGCAGCATATTAAGGATCCACAGGCAGATATTGAGCTGGGTAACCAAACGCATCTGCGGGTGAACCGTATCGAGAAATTCACTCATGCCATCTTTGACATAGGCGGCTTCACGGGAACTTCGCGAGAAAAGCTTAAGGGTAATAATATTGGTATAACTGTCGACTATCCGCCCGGTCATCAGCGAGCGCGCATCGGCCTGCAACATGGCGATATTTTTCATTCGCGGCACAAAGAAGCGCTGTATGGAAATATAAGCCAACAACCAGCCTATCAATGGTACACAGAGCCTCAGGTCAGCACTGGCAACCAAAACAATCATGGTCACCAGATAGATAGTCACAAACAACATAACATCGAGCAGCTTCATCACCGTGTCGCGCACAGCGAGGGCTGTCTGCATCACTTTGGTGGCGATGCGGCCACTAAATTCATTCTGGAAGAAACCGTAGCTTTGACTTAACAGATAGCGATGGGCCATCCAGCGCACTGACATAGGGAAATTCCCCATCAATGTCTGGTGCACCACCATCGAGTGCAGTGCTCTGGAGATCGGGATAACAAGCAGCACAAACAGCGTCATAGCCAACAGGGTTTTCCATGAGTCTGCAAAGAATGTTTCCGGATTACTGGTCGCCAGCCAGTCAACTATCTGCCCGAGAATGCCAAACAACAGCGCTTCGGAGACCGCGGTAATCGCTGTAAGAATTGCCATCAAAATTAACCAGTGCTCTATGCCGCGGCTGTAATAGCGGCAGAACTGATAGATTCCCTGGGGTGGCTGCTGGGGGGCTTCGGCTGGAAATGGGTTAACCAGCCGTTCAAAAAAGGCAAACATGTAATATCCTGGTAATGAGTCCTATAAAGAACTCGAATAATGAGTACTATAATGAAACTTATATAAGGCGCTGGTGTTTGTAATCGTCGCCAATGCTTCAGCTGGGCATAATAACAATTTCCAGACCTTCTCAGGAGAAACAAATGATTTTTAAACGCTCTATTTGCGTAAAGATTTTCTTTTTAGCGAGCATTTTTAATGCAACCTCCGCCAGCGCTATTGATCTTGAAGCAGAGCGTATGATCGACAACCTCGCCAACCTGCAGTTCAACAAACTCGGCAGCCCGCAAATTAAAACTGATTCGATCAAACCGGTGCTCGCACCCGCAGATCGACCTCACCGCCTACTGGTTATTGCCGTGGAATTTCCCGAGATCGGCTACCAACGATTTTCCGGAGATAAAAAACAGAACCGCAAAAACCGCGACTATCTGCAGAAGCTGCTATTTGGTGGCAGCATTAAACGGCCCAAGCCCGGCACGCTCTCCCATTATTATCGACATCAGTCCAAAGGCCTCTACAACATTACCGGCCAGATTATGCCAATCGCCAAAGTCGACAAGCCCCTGTCTCACTACGGACGGCCTATACAAAATGCCGATGGCAGCTGGCGCAATGATGACCACACCGATGAACTGGTCGCCGATGCCCTGCGCGCAGCCTACAAAAACAACCCCGACTTCCCGTGGAAAGATTACGATATCTGGGATCCACAGGATTTTGATGGTGACGGTAATCGCGCTGAAGCCGATGGTTACCTGGATCACCTGGTGATCGTCTATGCCGGCAAGGGGCAGTCATCCTGTCAGGGGCTCTACAAACTCGGGGAAAAATTTACCAGTAATGCCGACAGTGCAATTTTCGACAGCCTGACCCAAGCAGAGCGCGACTGTGCTGACCGTATCTGGCCCCATCGCGGTTCGATCAACCGCGATCTCGGTAAAGGACCAACCCTCGAAGGTGTTGTGAACGGACGCGGCGGGCTGCAGATTGAAAAGGGCCTGTGGCTCTTCGACTACAATATGCAGTCTGAATATACCGAGGTAGCGACCTTTATCCACGAGTTTGGCCATTCTCTGGGACTGCCGGATATCTATGCCCGCGCCACCAACAACTCCACCGCCTCTTGGGAAGTAATGTCATCAACCGCATCCCCAGAACCTCAAGAGATGAGCAGTTGGTCGCGAATGGTATTGGGCTGGATGAAACCCTGCATTGTCAGGCCACCAGGTTTTGGTGGCGACAAGCGCCGCTCTATGTACCTAAAAACCATGAATAACTGGTCGAACAAAGCCGGCGATATCAACAGTCCCGGCGTTTGCGATTCAACCATGGTGATTCTGCCCCCGAAAATACGCGAGCTAAATCTTGGCCCCTTGGGTGAAGCCCAGGGTCAATACGCCGTCTATAGCGGACAGGGCAATGACCTCAATCACTTTTTGACCCGCAGCTTTGACCTGAGCAAAGTAGTGCCAGAACAGCCGCTGATACTCTCCTTTGATAGCTGGTTTAAAATCGAATCGGACTGGGATTACCTCTATATCGAAGCCGCAATCGATGGCGGCGAATACCAACGCCTGCTGCCCACCGATAAAGATAATGCGGCGGATACTAGCAGCAGTATGCCCTCGAAAAAAGGTCATGAAGGTGAGGGCTCACTTCCAGGATTTAGTGGCCGTTCTGGTGATATGGATGGCGACGGCAAAGTTGAGATATCCAGCGGCTGCGATCCCGAAATAGATAAAACTCTAGCTGAAGATCGCGTTGGTAACAGCGTCGTTGATGTCTGCGAAACAGCCCAGTGGATTGAGGGGAAATTTAATCTCGAAGCCTATCGCGGCAAACAGGTTTCCATACGCTTTCATTACTTCGCCGATGGCGCTGCTGTCGAAGATGCAGCATTAATCGACAATATCGCATTACCGGCGATCAATTACCGGGAAGATTTTGAAAGCGGTAATATTCAGGGCTGGAGCAGCCAGGGCTTCACCATCAGCGGTGGCCAGCACCGTATCGCCGTGCCCCATTATTATCTGCTCGAATACCGCGACCCTTACGCCAAGTTTAAAAACGTTAAAAACTATGATGCCGGATTGGCCAAGCCGGGCTTCTTATTTTACAAAGACCAGTCCGGTGAGATGAAAGCCTTTAATGCCAACTACCGTCCCGGGGTTTTAGCCTGGTACTACAACGGCGAATATCTCTGGAGCCAAAATGAGCCTGCGCAGTTTGGACCAGGTAATGGCTTTCTACTTTTAGTTGACGCCAATCCCCAGGAATTTAACCTGCCCGGCGTTCCGGAAAAGTATCTACAAAATCACGATGGCTGGACCTTCTACAAATTTGATCAAGAAAACCAACCCTGGTTGCACGAGGGCTTTGTCGATGTGATGTGCCACCAGCGCCGCGCCGCATTTTATGCCAGTGATGTCAGCGTGGAAGATCACCAGCGCTGCCGCCAATCGCTGGTCAATGGCCTGCCGCCGGTTGAGTCCTTAAATTGGAATGGTCGCCAGCTGATGTATGGCTATACATTAATTAACGACCTACTACCCGGTGCCGATAGACTTAAATATAAAGGTGTCTCGACGCTGTTTGATTTGCGAATCCGCAATGGCATCACCGAATATCGTCTCTATGATCGCGTGCTGCGCAACCGACATTCCGGTGATGCACCCTTTGCCCTAGAGTCCTTTGCCGATGGCACCTCTGTTTACGGTATCCAAAGCAACAGCATGGTTCAGGAACAGGCCACAGCTTATCCGCCAGTAAGTGAATTTTCAGACGCTCGCCCCAATCGCTATCTGAATCCCCAGCTTCCCTTTGGCGGCGCCAATATCCCTGAGCTGGGACTGCGCTTTAAGCTGGGCCAGCCCGCTGCCGAGGCACCGGATAATGCCGAAGTTAAAGTCATTATAGATTGGGACCAATAGCTTTATTGCGGAAGATAGAACTGGTAGTAAGTATTTACATTTATTGACTGAGCGCCACCGGAGAATCACCTTCCTGCCATGGCGGCAGCTTTTTCATTGTCGCCAAAAATAGCGGCGATTCGAGAAACCCCTGCAACCAGATTTGCAGCTTTGGATAGGGTGCCTGATCAAACCAATTCTTGTCGACAAAAGCGAACTGACGAATAAATGGAAACAGCGCAATATCCGCCATACTAATTCTATCTGCCAGCAGATAACGATGGCAGCCTAGATGTTCTTCCAGCATGTTTAAAAATATCTCGCCCTGAGCACGATAGAATTCTTGCGACTCCGCCGGATATCGCTCCCAGTACTTGTAGTTATCTAGATGGGTTTTAAACTGCTTATCGTTGTAATCGATTAGCTGGTTGATAGATTCAAGCAGCTCGTCGTTCAACCACTGTTGTGGATCATCAATAGCCAGGGCCCAATGCATAATATCGCGACTCTGATCCAATACCTGGGCGTCGGGCAACAGCAATACCGGCACAGTTCCCTTGGCGGAAATATCGAGCATTGAGGACGGTTTATCCTTGAGCAGGACTTCACGGAGTTCAAGGTTTATACTCGAATATAACAGAGCCATCCGCGCGCGCATTGCATAGGGGCAGCGCCGAAAAGAATAAAGCACAGGTAACATTGGGGAATATCCGCTCCGCGGGTTAAATAAACGACAACTCTAACAAAAAGAAGAATAACTATGTCAAACGATGAGCAATCTATTAATCACGAGCCTAGTAATCAATACGATCTTATTATTTTTGGTGCCACCAGTTTTGTCGGGCAAATTTTAACCACCTACCTGGTCGAACATTTAGGTAGCGAAACTGATATCTCCTGGGCTATTGCCGCTCGCTCCGAAGCGAAATTGACCGCACTGCGTGACTCCTACGGCGACAGCGCCAAACAGCTGCCGATCATTATTGCCGATTCCCATAACGAAGCTTCGCTTTTGGCCATGTGTGCACAGACTAAAGTTATTGTCTCCACTGTTGGACCCTACACCCTCTATGGCGAGTTACTGGTAAAAGCCTGCGCTGAAAGCGGCACTGACTACACCGACCTAACCGGTGAAGCCCAGTGGATTAAGCAGATGCAGGACAAATACCAAGAAGCCGCGCAACAGAGTGGCGCGCGTATTGTTAATAGCTGTGGCTTTGACTCAATCCCATCAGATATGGGTATGTTGACCCTGCAGCAACAGGCCAACAAGCAATTTGGTCATCCGCTACCCCACACCAAACTGCGAGTTAAAGCTATTAAAGGTGGCGCCTCTGGAGGCACCGTAGCGAGCATGATCGAAGCGATCAAAGCAGCTAAAGCCGACCCAAAAGTTCGTCGCCAGATGGGTAACCCCTATTTACTCTGTGGTAAAAATCACCAGTACCAGCAGAAAGCCCATAGCGTTAAAGGACCAATGTTTGATAAGGAATTTAACTCATGGGTTGCTCCTTTTATTATGGAAGCTATCAACTCGAGGATAGTACTGCACTCCAATGTCCTCGCAGGTATGGCCTACGGTAAAGACTTTACCTACAGCGAAGGCGTGCTGACTGGACGCGGATTAAAAGGGCGTATGGGTGCCATTATGTCGACACTGGGATTTGGCGCACTGGGTGTGGGTTTGTTTTTTAGCCCGCTGCGCGCACTGCTGGAAAAGTTTGTACTTCCAGCACCGGGCGAGGGCCCAAGCCCCGAAGCACAGCTAAAGGGGTTCTTTGATTTGCGCCTCTACGGTGCCGATAATGAGGGCAACCATCTTATGGTGAAAGTCACCGGCGATCGCGATCCTGGTTATGGCTCAACGGCTAAGATGCTTGCACAGGCAGGCCTCTGTATGGCGATGGATATTAAGAAGGAAGATCAGGCCGGTGGTTTCTTAACCCCTTCAACGGCGATGGGCAGTGCCCTGATTAAACGTCTTGAAGATCATGCAGGACTTACTTTTACTCGGTTATAAAACCGGTCTTTCCTCTCCTTTTGCGACTTACTTCAGTCGGAAAAATCGACAATTTAGATACGCTTAAGCCCTGTTTAAAATCTAGGGCTTAAGTATTTAAATAAAACCTTCAAAGCTCTCTTTAAAACAATCGTT
>Ga0209196_1000157_pt1 | contig 54805 bp, 51 predicted proteins | sample COGITO_mtgs_1105_5_FD_184801 | JGI IMG/M metagenome (GOLD analysis project Ga0209196, IMG submission 184801) | Pelagic marine microbial communities from North Sea - COGITO_mtgs_110509 (SPAdes) (version 2) | ecosystem: Environmental > Aquatic > Marine > Epipelagic ... | reverse complement strand
GCTTTGAACGCAGCAGTTCCTAAAAATTGGGGTTGAACACTGTCAATAATACTTTTTGTAATATCATTCAGCTCTCTTGAATTATTCAATGCGTCATTAGGAGAAATAGCGGTATATTGTTGTAAAAAAATCGCTAGGTTTTCATATTCAATCCAAGAATCAATATCCATTTCAAATCTTGATTGAATTTCTGATACTTGGTTATGTTTTTTTACACGACTAGCTTCGGGTTTGTCAATCACTTTTGTAGCCGTTGTAGTAGTATCATTACAAGAGCTAATTAATAAAATAAACACACAATAGTAAAAAAACTTCATAGGTCACATATCAATCCCTAAAAATACATAAAATCCCTTAAAAATCTTAATATTTAATGCAACAGCATTTTATTAAATTTATTATGGATAATTTAATTAATTCTTTTAAAAAAATTGTTTTTTATGAATAGTTAAATTTTTTACCTTTGATTTTATGAAAAACACAATTTAGCATGAGTCAAACTATTCTTGTATTAGGTGCTAGTGGGCAAATTGGAAGTGAATTAATAGAAAAGCTTCGCACGATTTATGGAAGTACTCATGTAGTAGCATCTGATATTAGAAATGGGTCCCCATCATTAATGAATTCAGGACCTTTTGAAATCATAGATGCAACAGATAAAGAGGCAATTTTTGCTATTGTAAAAAAGTATAATGTCACTCAAATTTATCTTTTGGCGGCAATGTTATCTGCTACCGGAGAAAAGTTTCCTCAAAAAGCATGGGATTTAAACATGACTTCTTTGTTGGCAGTTTTAGATCTTGCAAAAGATAAACATATCAATCAGGTATTTTGGCCAAGCTCTATAGCAGTATTTGGTTCAACCAGTCCTAAGATTCATACACCTCAAAAAACCATAATGGAACCCTCCACTGTTTACGGAATCAGCAAGATTTCAGGAGAATTTTGGTGCAATTATTATCATGAAAAATATGGAGTAGATGTAAGAAGTCTAAGGTATCCCGGAATTATTAGTTGGAAAACAAAACCTGGAGGTGGAACAACAGATTATGCTGTTGATATTTTTTTTAAAGCTTTAGAACAGGGAAGTTTTGAGTGTTTTTTAAGTGAAGATACTTGTTTGCCTATGATGTATATGGAAGATGCTGTTCATGCAACTGTTCAGATTATGCAAGTAAACGCTAATCAAATAAACATTAGAACCTCTTATAATCTATCAGCTATGAATTTTACACCAAAAGAATTAGCTTCAGCGATACATCAGCATCTCCCAAATTTTACAATGACCTATAAAACTGATTATAGACAAGCTATTGCAGATAGTTGGCCAGATTCAATAGATGATACTATAGCAAGAGAAGACTGGGGTTGGTCGCCTAAATATACCCTTTTAAAAATGACAAAAGACATTCTCGAAAATTTACAAGCTCAATAAATTTAGTATTAAAACATAAGAATACTTATAAATTATTCTCAGAAAATAAAACCAAAAAATTGATAAAAAAAAGTATAGAGAAGGGGCTCCAAAAAGCAATTTCTTATTCATCTTACAGGAATCTCATAAGTGATTTAATAGCGTCCGGAAAATCAAGTGGGTCAATACAGTCAGAGGATCTATTAAATTTTAGCAAGTTAAATGATCGAAGAATGACGAGACTAGATAAAACAATACAGCTTCGTCAAGAGACACTTTTAACAGTAAAAAAAATTGATAAACCAATTACTTGGTTGGTTCTATCGGAGGGCTGGTGTGGAGATGCTGCACAAACACTTCCTGTAATTAATAAAATTGCTAATGAAAGTGATTTAATTACTTTAAAAATCATTTTTAGAGATGAGCATGAAGAGTTGATGAATTATTTTCTAACCAATGGAGGAAAATCAATTCCTAAATTACTTGTTTTAAATTCTGAAAATGAAGTACTCAATACTTGGGGGCCTAGACCCGATAAAGCCACCAAAATGGTACAGGATTATAAAAACAAACACGGACAATTAGATGCAACTTTCAAACAAGAGTTGCAGGTATGGTACAATAAAGATAAAGGGGTTAATATTCAAGAAAATATGTTAGGTTTACTAACAAATTAATACACACTAAAAGGTTATTTCTTTCATTATATTTGCGCTATGATTACAGACTTTAATTTATTATCTGAAGAAGCAAAAGTTTGGGTATATCCATCGAGTAGAAAATTTTACACCCATGAAATTGATGAAATTGAGTTAAAAATCAAAACTTTTGTTAGCAACTGGAATAATGAGAATATTAATTTTAAATGCTCCTATCAATTTTTATACAACAGATTTATAATTATTGCTGCTGAAGATGAGAATTTTTCAGTGACGAATTTAGACATGGATTCTCAAGTAGAATTTATTATAGCTCTTCAAAATAATTACAAGGTATCCTTATTAGACAAAATGAATGTTTGTTTTAAACAAGGAGAATATGTTCAGTACAAAGAATTAAAAGATTTTAAAAAGCTTGTTAAGAATAAGGCTGTAACTGCCAAAACTATTATTTTTGATAATTTAATCACAAATAAATACGATTTTCAAAACTTTTGGGAGATTCCTATTGAAGAAAGTTGGTACAATAGGTTTTTCTAATTAAAAATAGTAAATCCAATTCCTAGTGATATATTATCATAACTACCATTCTCAAAATTTTTAATTTTCTTTTGGTGATAAATGATTTTAAGTGTTGGCTTTAATTTCCTGCCCGATTCAAATCTCCACCCAACTCCAAACGCTCTATAGTCACCGTCTGAAAATCGTTCAGCCAGCCTCCATAATCTTCCTGTATTAAAAAGCACATAAAAAGCATCGTCTTCTTTTGTCCAAAGATTGTATTGAAAAGTAAAATATGTTGGAATTGTTCCAATAAAATAATCAAAATGGTAATCGAAACCTGTATTAAAACTTATGGCGATTTTCTTTTTATACTCATAACCTATACCAAAACGAATTAGTATTTCTGAGGGTACAAAGAACGGTTCATCATTAGTATTACCAAATTCAAAATTCTCATTTAATTTAAAGGTCAAATTAGCATTGGTATCAAAAAAAGACTTCCCATTTTTTTGTTGTGAGAATAAAATTAAGATATTAAAAACACTAAGGAATAGAAAAATAAATTTCTTCATAAAATTGGTTTAACCTATGCTTACAATAATTAGTCCAATTCTAATTTTTTAATAAAATCTTCAATAGAAAGTGAATTGTCAACAGAAAATTCACCAATTTTAGTTCTTCTTAACCTAGAGAGATGTGCTCCAGAGTTAACAGATAAACCATAGTCATAAGCTAAAGATCTGATGTAAGTTCCTTTGCTACAAACTACTCTAAAGTCTATTTCTGGCATCGTAGTTTTTGTAAGTTTAAACTCAGAAATTGATACTTTTCTTGTGGCTATTTCTGTGGTTTCACCCTTTCTTGCCAATTCATACAATCGTTTGCCATCTTTTTTTATCGCTGAAAATATAGGTGGTTTTTGGTCTATTTCACCAATAAATTTTTGGGTAGCTTTTGTTAAGAGTTCACCTGTGATATGATCTGTTGCAAACCTTTCATTTATAGCAGTCTCTAGATCATAGCTTGGTGTAGTAGCGCCAATGGTGAATGTTCCCGTATATTCTTTAATTAGTCCTTGATAGGTAGCAATATTTTTAGTCTCTTTTCCAGTACAAATTATGAGTAGGCCAGTTGCTAATGGATCTAAGGTTCCTGCGTGCCCAACTTTTATTTTCTTTAATCCAAATTTTTGCTTGATATGCCAACGTATTTTGTTTACGGCCTGAAAAGAAGTCCACTCTAAGGGCTTATCTATTAATAATACTTGACCATTCAAGTAATCTTCTTTATTCATGGTTAAAAGGCATATATAATTGCAATAGTTCCGGCAATTGCACAGTACACAGAAAAGTATATTAATTTACTCTTTTTAACCAAAGCGATCATCCATTTACAAGCTAGTAAACCTGCTATGAATGCTGCAAAAAAACCAATAATCATTGGGGTTATGTCTGTTGAAATACTATTAATCTCTCCACTAGATATGTCTTTAATCACTTTGCCAACAATTAAAGGGACTACCATTAAAAATGAAAATTTAGCAGCTTTTGTTCTATCTATTCCTAATAAAACAGCTGTAGAAATTGTAGCTCCAGATCTAGATATTCCTGGTAAAATTGCAATGGCTTGAGATATTCCAACCACAATTGCATTTCTGAACGTTACGTTTTTTGAGGTATCTTTTGCTTTGTCTGCTAATAAAAGAAGTAGCGCTGTTATCAGTAACATACAACCTACCAAAAGAATTTGTCCTCCAAATAGAGAAGCAATTTCTTCTTCAAAAAAAAGCCCAATAAAAACAGTTGGAATCATTGAAACAATAATTTTAAAAGAGAATTGAGTCTCTTCATTCCATTGAAATTTAAATAATCCACTACATATTTCTAAGATTTCTTTTCTAAAAATAACTAATGTACTTAATGCAGTGGCAAAGTGTACTATTATTGTAAATAATAGGCTTTCTTCAGGAATAGAGTTATCTCCTAAGATAACTTTTGCTAATTCTAAATGTCCACTAGAGGATACAGGTAAAAATTCAGTGAGTCCTTGGATGATGCCAAGAATTATAGCTTCAAGTATACTCATTGTTATTTACTAGGGTTAAGGAGTATGGCATAAATTTCTATCGCTAAGCCAATAATAACTAAAGTTGGTGCTAGACGAATTCTTTGGAAATTATACATTGCTTCATTAAAAACTGCCGGATCATCACTACCTCCACCTGACATTATAATAAATCCAATCGCTATGAATGCAATTCCTATAAACATGAATAGGTAATTTTTCTTTCCAAAAAGGAATACTGATTTAGAAGTCTGTTTATCTTTACTCATAAGCTTATTAATAATAAAGTTTTTCTGTTTGCAAATTTAAAAAACGTTGGGTTGCAAAAAATGTACTCAACCACGAAATAACAAAAGCTATAATCAATATTCCGCCACCCAGATACGCTAGAGTTGTATAGTCTGTTGTTAATTGAAGGCTTGGTATTTTTTGATCTATATAATAAATTACAACGCCTAAGCCTATCAATGATAGGATTGCTCCAATAAAGCCTAGTTGAATACCATTCCAAATAAATGGTTTTCTAATAAAGCTCTTGGTCGCACCAACCATTTGCATGGTTTTAATGTTAAACCTTTTGGAATATACTGAAAGCCTGATTGAACTGTTAATAAGAATTAATGCAATTAAGCCAAAAAATGAACTAATTACAAACAACCAAAAACTTACCCTCTGGATATTTTGTGTTAGAAAAGTAACTAAAGGTTTATCATAGGAAACTTCAAAAACATAACTATTATCTTTAAATCTATCTGCAATTTCTCCCATTTTTTCTGGTGTTACAAAACCAGGATTCAAATAGATGTCAATACTGTTTTTTAAGGGATTGGTTCCAAGATAATTAACAAAATCTTCGCCCAAATCTTCCGCATAAAATTTAGCAGCGTCATCTTTTGATATATAGACGATTTTTCTTGTAAATATTTCTTTAATAAGGGAACTTCTTAAGTTTTCTATTTGATTATTTGAGGTATCGTTTTTCAGAAATAAAGTAATTACAACTTCCTCCTTAAAGTGATTAGCTACTTGGGTAGATTTCAAAAGTACAAGGCCTAAGAATCCAACCATAAATAACACCAAGGCAATACTGATCACAACAGAAAAGTAAGACGATCTTAATCGACGTTTTTGGTAAGAATCAAAATTAAATGACATATGATTACATTATTCTAGGCTTGCAAGATACAAATTAGCATTCATTAATTTTAATGATTAAAAAATTGATAAACTTAATTTTATCCCAAAAATAAATTACATTTTTTACTAAACATTAGCTAAATGTTGAACTAAAAACTTGTTAATTTCCAATTTCTTGACAGAGTTCTATTAACACCCCATTGCTAGATTTTGGATGTACAAAAGCGACAAGTTTATTGTCTGCTCCTTTTTTAGGAATTTCATTTAAAATAACGAACCCCTCACTTTTAAGACGCGCTATTTCTGAAATAATATCAGTAACCGCAAACGCAATATGGTGGATACCTTCTCCTTTTTTTTCAATAAACTTTGCTATCGGACTTTCAGAATTTGTAGCCTCTAATAATTCTATCTTATTTGGTCCAGCTTTAAAAAATGAGGTTTTTACTCCTTCATTAACTACTTCCTCAATTTTATAATGAACAACTCCAAATAATTTGGTAAATAAGGCATTAGAAGTTTCTAAATCTTTTACAGCAATTCCAATATGTTCTATTTTATCCATTAGTTTTATAAAGAATATAAGATTGTGCAGGTTGCAGCGTATCTCCAAAAAGATACGATATCTTTCTAGGTCTCTCAAAAGTAAGGAATGTTTTGTTAATTATTGTAGATTTGCAGCATGGAAGAAACGAATAGACAACGAAAAATTGCTGGTGTTTTACAAAAAGATTTGGTAGATGTTTTGCAAAAAGCTGCTCAAGATGGAATGCAAGGTGTTATTATTTCAGTTTCTAAAGTATCTGTAACCCCAGATTTAGGGGTTGCAAAAGTATATTTAAGTATTTTTCCTTCAGATAAAAGAAAAGCTATTATTGAGGGAGTAAAGTACAATTCCCCTTTAATTCGTCATGAACTAGCAAAAAGAACTCGAAATCAATTACGAAGAATGCCGGAACTTCTCTTTTTTGGAGATGATTCTTTAGATTATATTGAAGAAATAGACAAGTCATTACGAGGTGGAGATGTAAATCCAATTCAAGACCCAAGTGTACTACCAAGACGCAAAAAACAATAACTATCATTCTCTTTGAATTTTCCATTATACATAGCCAAAAGATATCTATTTGCTAAAAGTGGAACTAATGCAATTAATATTATTACAATCATCGCATCTACAGGTGTTGTTCTTGGTACAGCTGCATTATTCATTATTCTTTCAGCCTTTTCTGGCTTAAGAACCTTTAATTATTCTTTACTTAATATTTCTGATCCAGATATAAAAATTACTGCAACTAAAGGTAAAAGTTTTATTTATGATGCACCTTTACAAAACTTCATTTCCAAGGATTCTGAAATTGCAGCTTTTTCAAAAGTAATTGAAGAAAGAGTTTTTTTAAAAAACAAGAATAAGCAACAGATCGCTTTTATAAAAGGTGTTGATTATAATTATACTAAGGTAGTAGCTTTAGATCAAGCAATTCAGGTGGGTACATGGTTGAAAAAAGAATATACTAATACAAGTATTGTTGGGAATAGTTTAGCGTATAAATTATCTGCAGGTGTTGAAAGTTTTGGAGAGTATTTAGAGGTTCTTGTTCCTAAAGTTGGAACAGGATTTATAAATCCATCACGAAGCTTCAGAAAAATTAATACTCAAATTGTGGGTATATACTATGCAACTGAAGACTTTGAAAACAACTATGTTTTTATTTCAAATGCACAAGCTCAACAATTATTAAATTTTAATTCAGATCAGTTTACAGGGATAGAAATAAAGTTAAAACCTGAAACAGATGCAGCAAATTATGCGCAGTCAGTTCAAGAAAAACTAGGAAGTCAATATAAAGTTCAAACACGGGCTCAGCTAAATGAACTCCTTTATAAAGTAATTAATACAGAAAACTTTATTTCGTATTTAATTTTTACATTAATTATAATTATTGCAATGTTCAATATTATTGGTTCTATTATTATGATGATTATTGATAAAAAAAAGAATCTAAAAACACTGTTGAGTTTGGGCGTTTCAATACCTGAAATAAAAAAGATTTTTGTGTTACAAGGTTTTTTATTGACACTTATGTCAATGGCAGTAGGGTTATTTTTATCAGTAATCTTAGTAATTGTTCAGCAAAAATTTCAAATTTTTATGATCACAACTTCAATACCCTATCCTGTAGAGCTAAGGTTGTCAAATTTATTTATTGTAGTTGTCACAATTACAGTACTAGGTTTTTTAGCAGCTAAGGTAGCTAGCAGTAGAATTTCTAATGGTTTTATTAATAAATAAATAATTTTTAATAATTTTAGAAAAAAATTATGAAAGCTCCCTATCTAGTACTCTTAATCTTCTTTATCTCTTGTTCTTCCTCTAAAAATACTGCTAGCACTAAGCTATACCCAAATAACGGTGAAAATTTGCTAAAAAATTTAGGGGTATCAGTAGTTGAAAAAGAAGATTTTTACGTTTTTGAGACTAATGATTATCTAGTAAATTTTCCTTATGGTTGGCGAAGTTATTTAGAGCCTATTGCAAAGGAGGTAATTTATCATTCTCCATTTAAAAATAACGAAGTCAAATCTGAAACATCTATTGTTATTTATGTTCACAACTCAGAAAACCCTAAAAGAGATCTCAATCGAAGATTACGATCTTTTCGCTCACCAAATTTTAATGAAAGGTTGACGTCTTCAATAAAAAAAAGTAAAGGAGAAGATAGATTAGGAGAGTTTGTAAAAAAATCATATTCTTTTGTAAGAAATAAAAAAAGATTCCAAAGAATAAAAATGTATTATTTATATGAAAAAAAGTGGCTATCTGTTGTGGTAACTTACCCTATGAATATACCTACAGAAAAACTATCAGAGATTACTACAATTAAAAATACTATTGTAGTAAAATAACAGTATTATCCAATTTCTGGAATCATGGCATTGCCAAAGGTTTCTTGAACCACATCAAAAGCAGCAAATACATCTTTCGGGTCATCTGAGGTAACCATTTTTAAACGATGTTCTTTAAAATGCGGAATTCCTTTAAAATAATTGGTATAGTGTCTTCTAGTTTCAACCACTCCTAAATGTTCTCCCTTCCAATCTATCGCCATTTGTAAATGACGTCGTGCCATTTCTGTTCTTTCAGAAATTGTTGGCCCAGCGAGATGCTCACCTGTTTTAAAATAATGTTTTACTTCGTTAAAAAACCAAGGATATCCAATCGAAGCTCTTCCTATCATTGCTCCGTCTAAACCATAAACATCGCGCATCTCTTTCGCTTTTTCTGGGGTAGTTACATCGCCATTTCCAAAGACAGGGATATGCATTCTAGGATTATTTTTTACCTCAGCTATGGGTTTCCAGTCTGCGTCTCCCTTATACATTTGAGCACGGGTTCTTCCATGAATAGAAATGGCTTTACAACCTACATCTTGTAATCTTTCTGCAACTTCTACTATTTTTATAGAGTCATGATCCCAGCCCAAACGAGTTTTTACTGTAATTGGTAAATTTGTATGTTTTACCATGGCTTCAGTAAGCGAAACCATCAAGTCAATATTTTTTAATATTCCAGCACCTGCACCCTTAGAGACCACTTTTTTAACAGGGCAACCAAAATTAATATCGATAATATCTGGGTTTGTTTTCTCTACAATTTCAACAGAGCGTAACATCGAATCTAAATTGGCTCCAAAAATTTGAATTCCTACAGGGCGTTCTTTTTCATAAATGTCTAATTTCATAACACTTTTAGCAGCATCACGAATTAATCCTTCAGAAGAAATAAACTCAGTATACACAACATCAGCACCATTTTCTTTGCATAAAGCACGAAAAGGTGGATCACTAACATCTTCCATAGGTGCTAATAATAGTGGAAAATCTGGGAGTTCTATAGAGTCTATTTTTACCAAGCTAGATTATTTTTTTGCAAAATTAGTGTTTTTATTAGTCAGAGTCCAAAACTGATGAATTCAAAAAATAATTAAAATACTCTAACGACATTAAATCCGAAAACCATATCCCCTTCAGCGCTACTCATAAACCCTGGTTCGTTACTAGATTGTGAATTGGTAAATAATAATTGAAATACATGTCCGCCAGTTTCAATGTCTAGACCAAAAGCATAGGAGTTTTCAAAAGGAGAGCTTTCTGCTCTACTCGTATTATAAACATATTCTGCATTAAAGCTAACACGTTTACTTAACTTATAACGTCCACCAAAACCAAGCGCAAATTGATTGAATTTTTCCTCTGGTACTACATTTAAATTTTGAAGATTTTCTCTGATATATGTTGGAGCAAGTTGAAAAGAAAATTTATCAGAAAACCGTCTAGAAACCAATAATTGGGTTGCATAACTTTGGCGATCACTAGATTTTAAATCTGGAAAAATAGTTTCATCAATTAATGTATTTCTATTTACCGTAGCGTAGGTTACAAGATTTACGGGGAAGTCCTTAGATTGTCTAGCCAAACGAATTTTTGCTGAAGCAGCTAAGGTTCTGTTGTAGGATTCTCTACTAATACTAAATTGAACACCTTCCCAGAACGAGTATAGCAATTGAATTTTAGTACTGGCTTCATCTAAGCCAAGAAAAGTGTCAAATCCATCTTTCAAAGGACCAAATCTGTGTGAAACAATTAAATAAAAATCACCTTGATCTGCCATTTTTGTAGATTGAAGATTTCCAATTTTCATAGCTTTGAATGCAGGCATTTCATAAGAGCTGTCTGTGGTATTTTCATTTAATTCCTCTAGTAAATCGTCTTGAGCAGAAAGGCTAGAGAATACTAGCATAAAGGCACAAAAAATAAATAGGTTTTTTTTAAACATAATAATGGTGCTTATTGAATAATACATTGATCTAATTTTAGTTCTTCTAATAAATCGTCATATCCAATAATTCTTCCTTTTATAGAGATATTATTTGAAGGATTTATTTTCTGAAGGTCAGTCACTTGTTTTAGTTGACAGTAAATTTTACTTGATAACATAATCCCTTTATCGTCTATATTAGTTACTGTTCCGGATACAACAACTATTTTATCTTGCCATTCTTCAGTATGATCTATGATTTTGAGAAGTAATTCATCTGAAGCACCGCTAAAGTCTATTTTTTTGTTTTCAATTGCAGTAGGGGGTCGCATAGCATAGGTGTAAATGGTAAAACCAATAACACTGAAAACGAGAAGAAAAGTAATGATTGACTTATTTTTTTTCGATAAACTCATAGGCTAAAGAGATATTAATTGTTCCTGCTATTTTACTACTCACAATTTTGGGGATTTTAATATTAAAATCTTCTGGTTTAACCCCAAATGAAGTTGCCATAAGCAATTTATCTTCTTTTTTTGAAAACGTTGCAAGTGTTTCAATTTCTTTTTCAACTCCTCTAACGGTTAATATACCTTTAAGGGGAAGTTTTTTTTCAGTGCTTGAAATATTTGAGAGATCAAAATCAGAGATCAGTCCCTTAAAAGTCGCTTTCGGAAAAGTGCTAGAATCCATGTAGTTTTCATTAAAATGCTCCTGCATAAGAGCAACTCTAAAATTAAAAGCTTTTATAAAAAGCAAGGAAGCAATTTCTCCAGAATTTATATTTATAATTGCGGTAGTACTATTGTTTGTTGCTTCTACTGGTTCAAAAGCTTCTACTGAAGCTTTGAATTGAGTATTCCCAGTTTTTGTGAAATATTTTTGAGCAAAAGTTGAGAAACTTATCAATAAAAATAGAATTAGCGCTATTTTTTTCATGAGTTTATATTTTTAATTTTCAATAAAACCGTCCTCAGCCCATTGCTCTATAGTAGCAATTAAATCTGGTGCCATTGGACCACTCTGTGGCATTGGGTTAGAGATGCTATTAATTCTACTCAATAGATTTCCATTTTCAGTTGATGATCTTACATTTGAATACCCCTCAAGATTTAAACCTGCAGCGGGAAATCCACCAGCATGACATGGAAGACAATTATTACTTATAATAATACTTACATCAGTATCATAGGTAACAGGTTCTGTTATGATTACTTCTTCAATAGTAGCTGAAGAGCAGCTGCTAAGAGAGAGCACAAGGATTAAGGAACTTAGAATAAGGTATTTAAATTTCATAAAAAATCAACTGCTTTGAATTATTAATAAATAATAGCACACTCAGCTATTGCAATTTAGTGTAAAAATTTAAGATTAAAACTCTATGACTGAACGAACTTCTTCATTTCCTCGCTTTACCATAACAGTAGTCTTATCTCCTTTGTCAAAAACAGATAAGGCTCTCATATAACTCATCATATCAGTAACGATGCTGTCTCCTAATTGAATAACAATGTCGCCTTTTAGAAGTCCTCCGTTTTCCGCGGGCCTTCCCTCAGAAACACCATCAATTCGCATGCCTTTTCCGTCGAACAAGTAGTCTGGAATTACTCCCAAGCCAACTTTAAATCTCGGAGCGATCTCACTTTCATTTTTTGTCTTTCTAAAGGCTAATTTTCCATTATCATCAAGATCAGAAATAATATCAAAAATATAATTAGAGATGGTTTCCATGCCTTGATAGTTTAATTTTTCTGCGTCATCACCAGGTTTGTGATAGTCTTCGTGTTGTCCTGTGAAAAAATGCAATACAGGGATGTCGGCTAGATAAAAACTCGTATGATCACTTGGGCCAACTCCAGACTCGTTTTCAATGAGTTTAAATTTGTTGTTATGAGCATTCAAAACCTGTTTAAACATTGGAGAAGTTCCTGTTCCATAAACAGCAAGTGCACTATCTTTTTTTAATCTACCAACCATATCCATATTAATCATATACGATACATTTTTGGTGTTTATTGTAGGGTTCTTTACAAAATAATTTGAACCAAGTAATCCCATTTCTTCTCCAGAAAAAGCAATAAATAAATAATTATTATTAGTGTTTTTGTTTTTTAACCTTCTTGCTAAATCTATCATTACAGCTGTTCCACTTGCATTGTCATCAGCTCCATTATGAATTGCTTTTATAGAATCTCTATAAAGAGAACCGTCGCCACCATATCCTAGATGGTCAAAATGTGCCCCTATAATAACGGTGTTTTGAACATCGTTATCTATGAATCCTATGACATTTCTTCCCGTTATAGTTCCGTCTTCATTTTTTGTAAACCTTACCTCAGCATGAGGGTCTGTTTTTGGAATAAAAGAAAATTCTTGTTCAAAATTCTTTGTTCCTTTGGCAATTAGACCTAGCTGTTTATAACGTTGGGCTATATAGGCTGCCGCTTTCTTCTCACCTTCAGTTCCTGTTTGTCTTCCCTCTAATAAATCGTCTGCTAAATAAACTACATCGGTTTTTATTTGACTTTTATTCGAAACTTCTTTTGAACAAGAGCCACATAAAATTAAAAAGAATAAAATTGGAAAGTTTCTCATAAGAATAGTATTATTTTTGTTCAAAATTAAGCATTAAAAACAACGATATGAAATTTAGGGTATTATCACTTTTATTAATAACCATTTTTAGTATAAGCTGCACCAATACAAATTCTAAAAAGTCAGCTAAGCTAGTCGCTGGGAATGATTCTCTCATTTTTGCTGAAGAGGTACATTTTAAAAGTATTCGTCAAATTACATTTGGGGGAGATAATGCAGAGGCTTACTGGAGTTTTGATGATCAACAATTAATATTTCAATCCAATAATAAAGCATGGGATGTTGAATGCGATCAAATGTTTTTAATGAATATTAATGAAACTTTTTCTGAAAAAGTACCGCCTATGATTAGTACTGGAAAAGGGAGAACTACTTGTGCCTATTTTTTACCAGACAATAAACATTATGTCTATGGCTCTACTCATTTAGGAGGTGAAGAATGTCCACCAGCACCCCTTCGAAAAAACGGGCGTTATGTTTGGCCAATCTATGACAGCTATGATATTTTTGTTTCTGATTTAGAAGGAAATATTGTAAATCAACTGACGAATGAAAAAGGATATGATGCCGAAGCTACAGTGTCTCCAAAAGGAGATAAGATAGTGTTCACATCCACCAGAAGTGGAGATCTTGAGTTGTATACCATGAATATAGACGGAACAGATGTGAAACAAATCACGGATGAGTTAGGATATGATGGAGGTGCATTTTTCTCGCCAGATGGTACGAAATTAATTTTTAGATCATCTAGACCTAAATCTGATGAGGAGATAAAAGCCTATAAAGATTTATTAGCTGAAGGTTTAGTTGAACCCACAGAGATGGAATTATACATCTGTAATTCAGATGGCTCAAACCTTAAAAAATTAACCAATTTAGGAAATGCGAATTGGAGTCCATTTTTTCACCCTTCTGGAGAGAAAATTTTATTTTCATCAAATTTTGAGGCAGAAAGAGGGTTTCCATTTAATTTATACATGATTGATTTGGATGGGAAAAATTTAAAAAGAATTACCCATGGTGAAACTTTTGATGCTTTTCCTGTATTTTCAAATGATGGAAAATGGCTAGCTTTTTCCTCTAATAGAAATAATGGAGGAGGAAGAGACACCAATCTATTTATAGCTGAGTGGCAAGAGTAGAGGAGATTATTTTAACTCAACAATTACCTCATTCTTTCTGTTAAAAACTTCCATTGGGGCATTGTATCCTAAAAAGTAAAAGTTATCGGTATATTCTATCTCTTTAGTATTTAAAGCGGTAATTAATTTACTTTTAAAGGCTGCTATTTTTGAATCACTAGCCCAACCACCAAAAGAAATTGCAGCTACTCTTTTTTCAGGCATATCTTTAAACTCTATACTCGAGTCATTTGGTACTGGTAGATTATCTCTTGTGTATTTTTTTGGAACTAGAAATAGCATTGTAGTAGAATCTTTTAAAGACATGGCCACTGGAGAAGTCATGGCTATTTTTTCTTCTTTATCGTTACCTCCAAAAATATACCCCGCTAAAATAGAAAAACCTTTACTAGAAGTTTTACGATACTTGTTTGATGGCATTTGAACTGAAGTAAATAAAGACGCCTCATATTGTCTTATTTCAATGGTTTCATAAGAGTCAATTATTGTAAAAGCATAGGTTTCAATAGTTCGCTGACTGTTTAAAAAAAAGAGTTGAGAAATAACAAAGAGTATTAAAATAATTCCAAAAATTGATAAGATTATTTTCATCTTCATAATTGTTTTTATTAGCGTGTTTTGAGATAAATTAAAATAGAATCACTAAGATCTTATTTTTTATTTAAATATGAAGACAATATTTTAAATCTGAATGCATTTCAGAAAATGTTTTTATTGCGTCAACTTTCTAAATCACTTATATTTGCACCCTTAAAAATAATGTAACGCATGAAGAATATTAGAAACTTTTGCATTATCGCTCATATTGATCATGGTAAAAGTACGTTGGCAGATAGATTGTTAGATTATACTGGTTCAGTAACCGATAGAGAAAAGCAAAATCAGTTATTAGACAATATGGATTTAGAGCGTGAGCGTGGTATCACTATTAAATCTCATGCCATCCAAATGGACTACAATCACAATGGAGAAGATTATATCTTAAATCTTATTGATACGCCTGGTCATGTAGATTTTTCCTATGAAGTTTCTCGTTCTATAGCAGCTTGTGAAGGAGCATTATTAATAGTAGACGCAGCACAAAGTATCCAAGCACAAACCATATCAAATTTGTATTTGGCTTTAGAGAATGATCTAGAGATTATTCCAATTTTGAATAAAGTAGATTTACCTTCAGCAAATCCAGAGGAGGTAACAGATGATATTGTAGACTTGCTAGGATGTGATCCAGAAGAGGTAATTCATGCAAGTGGTAAAACTGGTTTTGGAGTTGATAATATTTTAGCTGCAATTATAGACAGAATTCCTGCTCCAGAAGGAGATCCTGATGCACCTTTACAGGCCCTAATTTTTGATTCAGTATATAATTCTTACAGAGGAATTGAAACCTATTTTAGAATTCTAAACGGTGAAATTAAAAAAGGGCAGCGGATTAAGTTTATGGCTACAAATAATGAGTATTTTGCTGATGAGGTAGGTACTTTGAAACTGAATCAAGTTGTAAAAAAATCAGTAAAAACAGGTGATGTAGGCTATTTAATCACAGGGATTAAAACAGCTAAAGAAGTAAAAGTTGGAGATACCATTACAGACGCTCAAAACCCTACAACAGAGACTATAGACGGTTTTGAAGATGTAAAACCAATGGTTTTTGCAGGGATTTATCCAGTAGACACAGAAGATTACGAGGAGTTGAGGTACTCCATGGAAAAATTACAATTAAATGATGCCTCTCTTGTATTTGTTCCAGAAAGTTCTGCTGCATTAGGTTTTGGTTTCCGTTGTGGATTTCTAGGGATGCTTCATATGGAGATTATTCAAGAACGTTTAGAGCGTGAATTTAACATGACAGTGATTACAACAGTTCCTAACGTGTCATATCATGCCTACACAAAAAAGAACCCAACTGATATTGTTTTATTAAATAATCCCTCAGATTTGCCAGAGCCTTCAAGGCTAGAAAGAGTGGAGGAGCCCTATATAAAAGCCTCTATTATCACCAAATCAGATTTTGTTGGACAAGTTATGAGTTTGTGTATTGAGAAGCGTGGAGAGATTACCAATCAAACCTATTTAACAACAGAACGAGTTGAATTAACGTTTAACATGCCGTTGGCAGAAATTGTATTTGATTTTTATGATCGTTTAAAAACAGTTTCCAAAGGGTATGCCTCTTTTGATTATAATCCAATAGGAATGAAAACATCTAAGTTGGTGCGTGTAGATATTTTATTAAACGGTCAACCAGTAGATGCGCTATCTGCTTTATTGCATGCAGACAACGCCTATACAATTGGAAAAAAGATTGTTGAAAAACTAAAACAATTAATACCAAGACAACAGTTTGATATTCCAATTCAAGCAGCTATTGGAGCAAAAATTATAGCTAGAGAAACCACCAAAGCATTGCGTAAAGATGTAACTGCAAAATGTTATGGAGGTGATATCTCTAGAAAACGTAAACTTTTAGAAAAGCAAAAGAAAGGAAAGAAAAGAATGCGTCAGGTTGGAAATGTAGAAATTCCCCAAGAAGCATTTATGGCTGTTTTAAAATTAAATGATTAAAAAAAAGCTTCGAGAAATCGAAGCTTTTTTTAATATCTAAAGAATGTTTAATCTCTACTTCCTAAAACTTGTAGCCCCCAATATAATAGCATCGCTAAAGAACCTAGAGCAGCAACAAGATAGGTTCTGGCAGCCCATTTTAAAGCATCTTTAGATCCGGCATATTCTTGTTGACTTACCATGTTTTTATTTTTTAACCAAGCTAACGCTCTGTTACTTGCATCATATTCTACAGGTAATGTAATAAAACTAAATGCGGTTGCTAAAGCCATAAAACCCAAACCAACGATAGCTATATAAAACCCAATTCCAGTATTGTCTGAAGCAGCTCCTAAAATTAAGCCACCAAAAACAAGCCATTGTGAAAACCTTGAAGAAACGCTCACCATAGGAACCAATTTAGACCGCATGGTTAACCATTCATAAGCTTGTGCATGCTGCACCGCATGTCCCACCTCATGAGCTGCTACAGCGGCAGCAGCGGCATTTCTTTGACTATACACACTTGCACTAAGATTTACAGTTTTGTTTCTAGGGTCGTAATGATCTGTTAGCATTCCTGCAGTAGACACCACTTTAACATCTTTGATGCCATGATCTGCTAACATTTTTTCTGCAATTTCAGCACCAGACATGCCATTTCTTAAATGAACTTTAGAGTATTTTTTAAATTTATTCTTGAGAGTATTGCTTACTGCCCAGCTTGCAAGAGCTATAGCACCGATAATTATATAAAATTCTATCATATTTTTACTATTAAAAATGAGTATTCAATTTTCTTTGATACTTTTACATCACAAAGTATTCCAATTAAATTTTTTTATAAAAATAGTGACAAAATGACAAGTAAACGAAAAATACTACTCATTTATACTGGAGGTACCATTGGTATGGTAAAAGATCATGCATCAAAAGCCTTAAAAGCATTTGATTTTAGTCAGATTTTAGAAAATATACCTGAATTAAAACAATTAGATTGTGACATTACCTCTCTTTCATTTGATGAACCCATAGATTCCTCAAATATGAACACACAATACTACGTTCAAATTGCAGAGATGATTGAGCAGAATTACGAACAACATGATGGATTTGTTGTTTTAACGGGCTCTGATACCATGTCTTATATCTCCTCTGCCATCAGTTTTATGTTAGAGTATTTAACAAAACCAGTTATTTTTACTGGATCTCAGTTGCCAATTGGCTATTTGAGAACCGATGCAAAAGAAAATTTAATTACGTCTATAGAAATTGCAAGTGCATATGAAGATGGTCTTCCAATAGTGAGCGAAGTGTGTTTGTATTTTGAATACAAATTGTACAGAGCCAATAGAACAACCAAGTTAAGTGCAGAACAATTTGAAGCTTTTACCTCTATGAATTACCCTCCATTAGCTGAAAGCGGTGTTCATCTTAATTTTAATCAAGATTTTTTGGAGGTGCCCACACACAATAAAAAACTAATCATAAGAAAAAACTTGTGTACAGATATTGTAATTATTAAATTATTTCCAGGTATTTCAATGGGGGTGATAGAAAGCATGTTAAATATTAAAGGTATTAAAGGTGTTATTTTAGAAACTTATGGAGCAGGGAATGCTCCTAGTGCCAAAGAATTTGTCGGATTAATTTCTGATGCTATAAGTAAAGGGATCTATATAATTAATGTAACTCAATGTGTTGGAGGATCAGTTTTACCCGGTCATTACGAAACAAGTTCTCAATTAAAAAAAATAGGAGTCATAGATGCTAAAGACATGACCACAGAATCAGCAACTGCTAAATTGATGTATCTTTTAGGGATTGGGTTAAAAAAAGATGAGTTTGTACTTTATTACGAGCAATCTTTGAGGGGAGAAATAACAAAAAAGTAGATAATCTGTTAAATCTCTTTGTTTTTGGTATTAGTTGTATAAAAACTTTTTATTTTTTTTTAAGAAACCAACTATTTTTTGTTACTTGGTCATCTGAATTAAATTAAGCAAAAAGTAGTTTTATTTTTATGAAACTTCATAGCGTTTAATTTTTTTCTTTTCATGTAACATGATGTTATATCTTAAAAAATTAAATTATTAAAAATTAATTACAACGATGATGAAAAAAGTAGTAAATATCCTTACAGTAACAGGATTCATGTTTTTTGGAGCTATCCAGTCAGTATTTGCACAAGAGGCTGAGGTCGCTGAACAAACTTTTCACCAAGTATTAAAACAACGTTTTATTGAAGGTGGTCCAGGTTTTATGGGAATTGTTTTAGTAGCCCTTATTTTAGGTCTAGCAATTGCTATTGAAAGAATTATTTATTTAAACATGGCAACTACAAATACTAAGAAATTAATGACAAGTGTAGACGAGGCTTTAAGTTCTGGTGGTGTAGAAGCAGCAAAAGAAGTTTGTAGAAACTCAAAAGGACCAGTAGCGTCTATTTTTTACCAAGGACTTGACAGAGTTGATGAAGGTATTGAATCTGCAGAAAAAGCTGTTATTGGTTATGGGGGTGTACAAATGGGGTTACTAGAAAAGAATATTTCTTGGTTATCATTATTTATCGCTTTAGCACCGATGTTAGGGTTTATGGGAACTGTAATTGGTATGATTGACGCATTTGATGCCATTGCTGTTGCCAATGATATTTCTCCAGGAGTTGTAGCAGTTGGTATTAAAGTAGCTTTATTAACTACTGTATTTGGTCTAATTGTAGCGATTATACTTCAAGTTTTTTACAACTACATTATCTCTAAAGTAGATAGTATCGTAAACAATATGGAAGATGCTTCTATTACTCTTATAGATTTATTAGTTAAATATAAAAAATAAGACGCATTATGAATAGTAAAATTTCAAAAATACTAACCATCATAGTGGCTGTTATATCTGTACTAGGAATTGCATTATTTATTAATGTTTCTTTTACTGATGGATCTCCAGAATCGGTTAGTAGTGCTGTTGGACCTTTAATCGCATTCTCATTATATTTATTTTATGCAGCTGTGATTATAACAATAGGTTTGTCAATAAGAGGATTAGTTAAAAATCCAGAAAATTTAAAAAAGACCTTATTAGGTCTAGGGGTTATGGTTGTTCTTTTAATTGTTTCTTACCTTTTAGGTGATAGTGAACCCGTGTTAAATTCACAGGGGAAAGTATTAGAAGGTGGTGAATTAGGAGCCGCTTCAAATCAGTGGGTAGGAAGTTTAATATGGTACAGTACAATTTTAGTACTAATTGGTGGCATATTTTTTGTAATAGACTTAGCAAAAGGACTTATAAAATCTTAATTTATGGCAAGAAGAGAGACACCGGAAATTAATGCAGGGTCTATGGCAGATATTGCCTTCTTGTTATTAATTTTCTTCTTAGTAACTACCACAATGAATGTAGATTCAGGTATATCTAAGAAATTATCAGAAAAACCACCACCAGATTATAAACCACCTATTATTAAGGAGAAAAATATCTTTGAAGTAAATATCAATAGAAATAACGAGTTATTGGTAGAAGATAATAGGATGGAATTATCAGAACTTAAGGAAGCTGCTATCAAGTTTATTGATAATGGCGGAGGAAATGGTAAGCCAGGCGAAGATGGTACCCCAGGAGCACCATGTGACTACTGTGAAGGTGAAAGAAGTCCATCATCTTCAGATCATCCTAACAAAGCAATTATTTCTGTACAAAGTGACAGAGGAACTGATTATGGAACCTATATTGAAGTTCAAAATGAATTGTTAAAGGCTTATACTGTTTTAAGGAATAGATTATGTCAACAACGTTATAATATTACATATTCAGAATTAGAAAAAAGATATAAAGACAGTAGGGGAATTGAAAAAGATGATCTAAAGAAAAAAGTTGAAGATATTAAAACTAGTTTTCCTCAGATCATATCTGATGCTGAACCTACCTCTTAACATCAATAAAAACATACAAAATGTCTAAGTTTAAAAAGAAGAAAAAAGGAATGCCTGCTGTAAATACAGCTTCATTGCCGGATATTGTATTTATGTTATTATTTTTCTTTATGGTAACTACTACTATGAGAGAAACTTCTTTACAAATTGAAGCACCTAGATTACCAAGTGCTACAGAGATAAAGAAACTAGAACATAAGAGTTTGGTAAGTACTATTTATGTTGGTAAAGCAAAAGATGAAAAATATGGTACTGCTTACAATAGAATTCAGTTAAATGATAAGATAGCAACACCAGAGGATGTGCCATCTTTTATTTTAAGAGCTAGAGAAGAGGTTTCAGAAGGTGAAATTCCATTTATGACAACTTCAATCAAAGCAGATAAAGAATCTAGTGTAGGAACCATTACAGACATTAGAATTAAATTAAGAGATGTTAATGCTTTAAAACTAAGTTACTCTACTCAAACTGGAGCTGACAATTAATCGTAATACATTGTTAAACATAAAAAAGGGAATACAATTTTTTTGTATTCCCTTTTTTATGTTATAATTTTAAAAAATTATAATCCTATAGATGTGAAAAACCGTATTCTATTATTTTTTATTCTATGTTCATTGACTATGGTAGGTCAAAAAGATTCATTAAGTTTAGGGAATAAGTATGCTGAAGATCAGGTATATTTTATGATTTCCTACAACCAATTGTTTCATCAGCCAACGACGGTAAAAAGAAGCGGTTTTTCATATGGTTTATCTGCTGGGTTTATGAAAGATCAGATTTTAAATAAACAAGGTAGTGTTTCTATGGCTCTTGGTTTTGGATATAATTTTGATCTGTTAAATCATGGATTAACCATTACTGAAGACAATAACGATATTATTTTTAATGCAGATAATTCTGGAATCATTAATGAACTTTTAGTTCATAATTTAGAGTTTCCTTTTGAGTTAAGATGGAGGGGTTCGGACGCACAAACCTACAAATTTTGGCGAGTTTATGTGGGAGTCAAAGCAAGTTATAATTTGTCAAATAACTTTAAATTTTCTGACCAAGACAATTCATTTTCTTATCGTAATGTTTCTAGTTATACTTCATGGCAATATGGGCTTACCCTTTCTGCAGGTTATGATGTTTTTACAGCCCATATGTATTATGGATTAAATCCAATTTTAAAAAACACCTCACTTAATAGTGTGAATATTTCTTCAAAAATTATGCGAATTGGCTTAATTTTTTATCTATTGTAGTGAAATAAATAGTAGAAATTGAGATATAAATCCTAAAAAAAAACCAATAAGAAGTTCGATAGGTGTATGCGCCTTTAAATATAATCTTGAGCTTGCCAATATTCCAGATAAAAATATCAAGAGTATAATTATAAATAAAATAGATAAATTATTGACATTGGTCATAATTAAAAAAAAACCAAGCATATTACCCATTGAAACTAGATGTAAACTAGATTTTAATTTTGTGCTGAAAAGTAAATAAATACAAATTAAACTTAGTGATGTACCATAAAATAGAATACCTAAATTTCTTATCATAGGAATTTGTATGATTGTATTTCCTAAAAAATATAAAATCAAAATCATGAATATGACAGGAACCCGCCTTTCTTTTATCGTAGAAACCTGGAAGTCTTTAATAAATCCGAAATTTTTCAAAAAAAACAAGAGAAGTATAGGAACGATATAGGTTAATATAAATATTAGACCTAGTACTATTAATTGAAGTCTTCTTTCTAATGATTGTGCTACAAAAATAAAATACAGAAAAGCACCAACAGTAGGTAATACAGTAGGGTGTAATATAGTAGATATAACTTTGTGTAATTTCATTAGAATTCTTTTCTCAATCGAGCTACAGGGATGTCTAATTGCTCTCTGTATTTAGCAACTGTTCTTCTTGCTATGGGGTAACCTTCTTCTTTCAGAAGTAACGAAAGTTTATCATCTGTATAAGGCTTTCTTTTGTTTTCTTTACTGATAACAGTTTCTAATATTTTTTTTATTTCTCTGGTAGAGACCTCTTCCCCTTGATCATTTTTCATAGATTCAGAAAAGAATTCTTTTATTAATTTTGTTCCGTAAGGTGTAGACACGTACTTGCTATTTGCAACTCTGGAAACAGTAGAAACGTCCATTTGTATTTTATCTGCAATATCTTTTAATATCATGGGTTTTAACTTTCGTTCATCACCAGTTAAAAAATAATCATATTGATGATGCATAATAGCGTTCATAGTGACCATTAGGGTTTGTTGACGTTGTTTTATTGCATCAATAAACCATTTCGCTGCATCTAGTTTTTGTTTGATAAAAATTACAGCATCTTTCTGAGATTTACTTTTTTCAGTAGCTTCTTGATACCCTTTAAGCATGTTGTTGTATTCTCTAGAAACATGTAATTCTGGAGCATTTCTGGAGTTTAATGTTAGGTCTAGTTCTCCATCTAAAATTCGAATAGAAAAGTCTGGAACAATTTGTTCTGCTATTTTGTTATTTCCAGCATATGAACTTCCAGGTTTTGGATTTAATTTTGATATCTCGGTTATTGTATTTTTTAGTTCTTCTTCATTGATGTCAAATTTTTCTAATAATTTCGAATAATGTTTTTTGACAAATTTATCAAATGCAGTCTCTAAAACACTAATAGCCAGTACTCTAACGTCAGTTGAGGATTTAGACTTTAATTGTATGATTAAACATTCTTTTAGATCTCTAGCACCAACCCCTATTGGGTCCAATGCTTGAACGACTTTAACTAAAACGTTCTCTATCTTATCTACAGTAGTAAAGACGTTTTGAGTGAAGGCTAAATCATCTACTAAATCGGCAAGATCTCTTCGTAAATAACCACTGTCATCTATACTTCCTACTAAAAATTCAGCAATAGCATTATCTTCCTCATTAAGACTAAAGGTGTTTAATTGTTCTCGTAAAGATTGGTGAAAAGTTTTTCCAGCTGCATAAGGCACTTGCTTTTCTTCATCATCTGAAGAATAGTTATTTGCTTGTGTTTTATAGTTAGGGATTTCATCATCACTAAGATAATCATCAATGTTAATATCCTCAGTAGCTATTTTTTCTGTTCCGTCATCATCAAATTCATTTTCTAAATTCTCTTCAAAATCATCTGTTTCTTCTTTCCCGGTATCCAATGCAGGGTTTTCTTCAATTTCTTGCTTTAAACGCTCTTCAAAAGCCTGTGTTGGCAATTGAATCATTTTCATTAATTGAATTTGCTGGGGTGAAAGCTTTTGGGAAAGCTTAAAGTTTAGACTTTGTTTTAGCATGTTCTAAAGGTACAAAAAGAACTGAATTAAAACTCTGCATTTTGTGGAGTCCTTGGAAATGGAATTACATCTCTAATGTTACTCATGCCAGTAGCAAATTGAACTAACCTTTCAAATCCTAATCCAAAACCAGAATGAACAGCAGTACCAAATTTTCTAGTATCTAAATACCACCACAATTCTTTTTCATCAATAGCTAAAGCAGCCATTTTTTCTTTTAAAACATCTAGACGTTCTTCACGTTGTGCGCCTCCTACAATTTCTCCAATCCCTGGAAATAAGACATCCATGGCTCTTACAGTTTTTCCATCTTCATTTAAACGCATATAAAATGCCTTAATGTTGGCTGGATAATCAAATAAAATCACAGGACATTTAAAATATTTTTCAACCAAAAAACGTTCGTGTTCAGATTGTAAATCTGCTCCCCATTCATGTATTGGAAATTGGAATTTTTTCTTTTTGTTGGGCTTGCAGTTACGTAAAATATCAATTGCTTCTGTATAACTAACACGTTTGAAGTTATTTTCTACAACAAAGTTTAATTTCTCTAGTAATGTCATTTCACTTCTTTGCAATTGTGGTTTTGTCTTTTCTTCATCAGCGAACCGCTTATCTAAAAAAGCTAAATCATCCTTACAGTGCTCTATAATATATCCAAGTACAGATTTAATAAAATCTTCTGATAAATCCATATTGCCATCTAAATCCATAAACGCAACTTCTGGTTCAATCATCCAAAATTCAGCTAAGTGACGTGTTGTATTTGAATTCTCTGCTCTAAATGTAGGCCCAAAAGTATACACTTTACCCAAAGCCATTGCGTAGGTTTCAGCTTCAAGCTGCCCAGAAACTGTTAGATTTGTCTCTTTTCCAAAGAAATCTTGTTTATAATCAATATTTCCATCTTCGTTTAAAGGTGCTTTATTTGTCTCAAAATTTGAAACACCAAACATCTCTCCGGCACCTTCAGCGTCTGAACCAGTTATAATAGGTGTATTAACGTAGTGAAAACCATTTTCTTGGAAATATTTATGAACAGCAAATGATAATTTAGAGCGAACTCTCATTACTGCACTAAATGTATTTGTTCGTACTCGTAAGTGAGCATTTTCCCTTAAAAATTCTAAGCTGTGTTTTTTGGGTTGAATTGGGTATTCATCAGGATTTGAATCCCCTAATATCTGCAATGAAGAAACCTGTATTTCTACATTTTGTCCTTTCCCTTGACTTTCAACAAGTGTTCCAATAATACAAACAGCTGCACCTGTAGTAATTCTTTTTAGTGTTTCCTCTTTTGTCTTTTCAAAATCAACAACACATTGTATATTGTGAATTGTAGAGCCATCATTTACGGCAATAAAACGATTACTTCTAAATGTTCTTACCCATCCTTTTAAAGTAACTTCTTGTAAAGTTATATCTGATTGTAATAATTCGGCTACACTACTTGTTTTCATTATTTCACACATTAATTTATGTTATCCAACGCAAAAAAGCAAAGATACTTTTTTTGAAAAACATTGACCAATGAATCCTATAGTAATCCTTTGGGTTTATTTGAGTTTTTTATTTTCTTCTTGAGGAATAATTTTTATTGAAGGCTCCTTCAAAACTTTTTTATTGGCAATTTTATCTTCAAAAGTAAGTAATAAGGAGGGTAATAAGAGTAAGTTAGAAACCATTGCAAGTAATAAGGTAACAGATACTAATCCTCCCAATGCTATAGTTCCACCAAAACTCGAAACTGTAAATACTAAAAAGCCAAAGAAAAGTACAATTGAAGTGTAAAACATGCTAATCCCAGTTTCTCTAAGAGCAGCGTAAACAGATTTTCTAATCTTCCAATTATTGGCTATTAATTCTTGTCTATACTTGGCTAGGAAGTGAATGGTGTCGTCTACAGAAATCCCAAAAGCAATACTAAATACTAGAATAGTGGAGGGTTTAATAGGAATTCCAAAGAAGCCCATTAATCCTGCTGTAATAAGTAATGGCAACATATTTGGAATGATAGAAATCAAAATCATTTTAAAAGATCTAAACATCCAAGCCATAAATAATGCTATTAAAAAAATTGCTAAAGACAGTGAAAAGACAAGATTACTAATTAAATAATTAGTTCCTTTTAAAAACACCAAAGCCTTACCCGTAAAAGACACAGCGTAACGTTCTTTTGGAAATTCTTTAGTTACTACCTGTTGAAGACGTTCCTGAATATCATTCATTTTATCCGTTCCAACATCTTTCATAAAGGTAGTAATTCGACCATATTGTCCTGTAGAATCTAAAAAATTATTCAGTAAATTTGAATTTCCGTCAGAATTTTTGGTGTACTCAAAAATATAGTTTTGTTCTTGAGATGTTGGAAGTTGATAGTATTTTGGATTGCCTTTATAATAGGCTTGTTTAGAATATTTAACCAAGTTAACAACAGATACTGGTTTAGATAATTCAGGGAATGAGGCTATAACTTCATTAATTTTATCCATCCTTTTTAGGGTAGAAAGCTTCATAATACCTTTTTCCTTTTTTGTATCAATTAAGATTTCTAAAGGCATAATACCCCCAAATTCTTTTTCAAAGAATTTAATATCCTTATAGAAAGCTTTTGTTTTTGGCATGTCTTCAATTAAACTTCCTGAAACACGTATTTGATACAATCCAATAATTCCTAAAATTATAATGACAACTGTAGTAATGTATATAGTTATTCTACGTTTGCGCACCATATTCTCCATCCAATTCACAACATTTTCAATCCATTTTTTTTCTAAATGATTGAGGTGTTTCTTCTTTGGAGGCTTCATAAAGCTATAAAGAATAGGAATAATTAAAAGTGCTAATACAAAAATACTTAAGATGTTTATCGAGGCAAGAATACCAAATTCCTTAAGTAATTGACTTTTAACAAAAACAAAAGTCGCAAAACCTGATGCAGTAGTAATGTTAGTCATTAATGTCGCATTACCTATTTTAGATATGACGCGTTGTAATGCTTTAGCTTGCTGGCCGTGTAACTTTATTTCTTGTTGATACTTATTGATAAGAAATACAGCATTAGGAACTCCAATAACGATAATTAAAGGCGGTATTAATGCCGTTAAAACAGTAATCTCATAACCAAAGAGCCCAATAAAACCAAAAGCCCATGTAACGCCTATGGTAACCACTAAAAGTGTTATAAATGTTGCTCTATAAGAACGAAAAAAGAAAAAGAAAATAATTCCAGTTATAAGAAGTGCACCTAAAACAAACAATTGAATTTCATCAATAATATTTTGAGCATTTATAGTTCTAATGTATGGCATTCCAGACACACGAACATTTAGGTTTGTTTCTTTTTCAAAAGCTTCTATGATTGGAATAAGTTTGTTAAATACAAACGCTTTTCTCACAGGTGTATTTACAATTTCTTTATTTATATAGATAGCGGTTTGTATAGTCCCTGTTTCCTTATTGTATAGTAAATTATCGTAAAAAGGTAGTTTTTCAAATAATTCTTCTTTTACAGCATCAATTGTTTTTTGAGAGGTAAGTTTTTCTGTGTAGATCGACTCCAGTAAAAATTTTTTATTTTTTGTGTCTTTTTTTATTTTTTTAACATCAGCTATAGATAGCGTAAACTCAACCTCATTTAAAGAGTCAAATGACTTGGCTAATGAATTCCATAGATTAAATTTAGTAGGAGTAAAGACTGTGGAGTCTTTAATTGCAAGTAAAATTAAATTCCCCTCTTCGCCAAAAATATCTAAAAATTGATTGTACTGAATGTTTACCTCATGGTCTTCTGGTAATAGGTTTGCCTCGGTATAAGAAAACCTCATATGTTTCATTTGAGAAACAAGAAAAGTTGTTGCTATAGCAATAAGAATAAGAATTAAGTATCTGTTTTTTAAGATAATTCTTGATACTCTAGTCCAGAAATTCATTCGTATTAATATTATTTTTTTGTTGCTATGAACGAAGTTTTTATACTGGTTTTAAACAGTCATAATTTCTTTTTCTTTTAAGTCAAATAATTCCTCAGTTTTTTTAACAAAAGTGTCTGTAAGTTGCTGAATATCTGTCTCTACATTCTTCTTCATATCATCAGAGATGTCTAATTTTTTTACTTCGTTGTTAGCATCTTTACGAGCATTCCTTATACCAACTTTAGCATGTTCCCCTTCTGCCTTAGCTTGTCTTGCAAGGTCTCGTCTTCTTTCTTCTGTTAAAGGAGGTACATTAATAATTATATTTTCACCATTATTCATTGGATTAAAACCAATATTTGCTTTCATAATAGCTTTTTCAATCTCTGTAAGCATTTGTTTCTCCCAAGGTTGAATGCTAATTGTTCTGGCATCAGGAGTATTTACATTTGCAACTTGTCCTAATGGAGTTTGAGAACCATAATAATCTACCATGATATTTGCCAACATAGATGGTGATGCTTTTCCAGCTCTTATACTTCTTAATTCTTTGATTAAAAAATCTATAGTTCCTTGCATTTGTTCTTTCGCAGAATCAACAATAAATTCAATTTCTTCGTTCATAAGTATGATATTTGTTAATGATTAACAATGGTTCCAATTTGTTTACCAGAAACTAATTTTAAGAGATTTCCACTTGTGTTCATGTCAAAAACAATAATTGGAAGTTTATTTTCTTCACTTAAAGTAAATGCTGTCATGTCCATTACCTTTAATCCTTTACTGATTACATCTTTAAATGTAATGGTTTCAAATTTAATTGCATTTTCATCTTTCTCAGGATCTACATTATAGATACCGTCTACACGTGTTCCTTTTAAAATTGCATCAGCATTAATTTCAATAGCTCTTAAAACAGCTGCTGTATCTGTCGTAAAATAGGGATTTCCTGTACCTGCTCCAAAAATAACAACCCTCCCTTTTTCTAAATGACGAATTGCTTTTCTTTTAATATAAGGTTCTGCGATTTCTTTAATCTGTATGGCGGTCTGAAGTCTTGTATATATTCCTTCGTCTTCTAAGGCGCTTTGAAGCGCTAATCCATTTATACAAGTTGCTAACATTCCCATATGATCACCTTGTACACGATCCATTCCGTTACTAGCACCAGAAACACCTCTAAAGATATTTCCCCCACCTATAACAATGGCAAGTTCTATTCCTTTTTCAGTTACTTCTTTAATTTCTTTGGCATATTCTTTTAGGCGGTTAGGGTCAATCCCATAGTGTCTATCCCCCATAAGGGCCTCACCACTTAGTTTTAAAAGTACTCGTTTGTATTGCATATTTAAGAAAGTTGTACAAAACTAAGCATTTTTTTCTTTTTTTAAATGCTTGTTTCAATGAAAAAACCTCGCTAGAACTCTGAATTTTATTTCAGTGACTAACAAGGTTTAATCTAAAATTATAACATATACTAAGCTTAGCTTAGTCTGATTACAAAGAATAACTTATCCTAAGGCAACACGTTTAAAACCTGTTACATTAACATCTCCAATAGTTTTTACATAAGCAGCAACGCTTTGCTTACTATCTTTGATAAAAGCTTGATTCACTAAGGTGTTATCTTTGAAGAAACGTTTTATTTTTCCTTTAGCAATATTATCTAACATTGCCTCTGGCTTTCCTTCAGCTCTTAATTGATCTTTAGCAATTTCTATTTCTTTTTCGATAACTGAAGCGTCAACTTCATTTTCGTTAAGAGCAATAGGATTCATTGCAGCGGCTTGCATAGCAACATCTTTTGCAACAACACTAGCTCCTTCTTCAGCTGATGATAATCCTACAATTGTAGCTATTTTATTGCCTGCATGAATGTAAGATCCAACAAATGGAGCTTCTAATTTTTCAAAAGCATTAATTTGAAGTTTTTCTCCAATAACTCCCGTTTGCTCGATTAATTTTTCAGCAACAGTCATTCCGTTGAAGTCAGCAGTTAGTAATTCTTCTTTTGAAGAACAGCCTAGTGCTATCGCAGCGAATTCGTGAGCAAGACTCACAAAACTGTCATTTTTACCAACAAAATCAGTTTCACATCCTAAAACAATTGAAACTCCAACAGTTTTACTATCATTAACTTTCGCAATAGCAGCACCTTCAGTAGATTCTCTATCTGCTCTTTTAGCAGCTACTTTCTGTCCTTTCTTTCTTAAGATATCTATAGCTTCTTCAAAATTTCCTTCTGCTTCAACTAAAGCCTTTTTGCAGTCCATCATTCCTGCACCTGTTGTCTTCCTTAATTTATTTACCTCTGCAGCGGTTACTTTAACCATTTTTTTAGTCTTTAAAAAATTTACAATTTATTTCTTTTCAGTAGTTGCTTTTTTTGGGGCTTCAACTGCAGGTGCAGCCTCTTTAACCTCATCTTTTACAACTTCTTTTTTAGCTGGTTTTTTTGCCTCTTTTTTAGCTGGCTTTTCAACTTCTTTTTTAGTCTCTTTTGCAGCTGGCTTTGCTTTCTCTTTATCAGCTTTTCTTTCAGCTAAACCTTCAGCAATACCCTCAGTGATAAATGATAATACTTTTTCAATAGACTTTGAAGCATCATCATTTGATGGGATCACATAATCTACTGGTCTAGGATCAGAATTAGTATCTACCATAGCAAAAATTGGGATGTTTAATTTTTGAGCTTCTGCAATTGCAATATGCTCTTTTTTAACATCTACAACAAAAATTGCCCCAGGCAAACGAGTCATGTCAACGATAGAACCTAAATTCTTGTCTAATTTCTCTCTTTGACGATTGATTTGTAATTTTTCTCTTTTTGATAAAGCATCAAAAGATCCATCTTGCTTCATTCTATCAATAGAGGTCATTTTTTTAACCGCTTTTCTAATCGTGATAAAGTTTGTAAGCATTCCACCAGGCCATCTTTCTGTAATAAAAGGCATATTAACAGCCCCAGCTTTTTCTGAAACGATGTCTTTAGCTTGCTTTTTTGTAGCTACAAATAAAATTTTTCTTCCAGAGTTTGCAATTTTTTGCAATGCTAGAGAAGCTTCATCAATTTTAGCTGCTGTTTTGTATAAGTCTATAATATGAACTCCATTACGTTCTGTATAAATGTAAGGTGCCATGTTCGGGTTCCATTTTCTAGTTAGGTGACCAAAATGTACTCCGTTGTCTAATAATTCTTGAATGTTTGCTTTTGCCATTTTTTAAAATGTGTTTACTTTCTGTTATTTGAAATCAATATATAAGTAGTCTTGAAATTATGAGTCTTATATATTTAGATACTAAACTGTTATTAATAATTGATAACAGTAATCTAAACAAATTATTAACGTTTAGAGAACTGGAATTTTTTACGTGCTTTTTTCTGACCAAATTTCTTACGCTCTACCATTCTTGGATCACGAGTTAATAATCCTTCTGGCTTAAGAATAAGTCTGTATTCTTCGTTAATAGATACTAGAGCTCTAGTAATTGCTAATCGAATAGCTTCAGCTTGACCTGTTACTCCACCTCCATAAACGTTTACTTTAATGTCGTAAGATTTTAAATTATCTGTTAACATTAGAGCTTGCTCTACTTTGTATTGAAGAGTAGCAGTAGTAAAATAGTCTTTGAAATCTTTTTTATTTACGATTATGTTTCCTTTTCCTTCAGAAAGGTAAACACGAGCTACGGCAGTTTTTCTTCTACCTATTTTGTGAACTATATCCATTATTTAAGATCGTTTAAGTTAATAGCTTTAGGGCTTTGAGCTTCATGATTGTGCTCTGACCCAGCATATACATATAAGTTTCTAAAAAGAGCGCTACCTAAGATGTTCTTTGGTAACATACCTTTTACTGCTTTCTCTACCAATCTAGTAGGATCTTTTTCAAACATTTCTGTTGCAGTTAACGATCTTTGTCCTCCTGGATATCCTGTATGACGGATGTAACTCTTGTCAGTCCATTTTTTTCCAGTAAGATTAATTTTTTCTGCGTTGATAACAACCACGTTGTCTCCACAATCTACGTGAGGAGTAAAGTTTGGTTTGTGTTTACCTCTAATTAGCTTTGCTATTTTAGAAGCTAGACGACCCAACGTTTGCCCGTCCGCATCAACCAAGACCCATTCCTTTGAAACGGTAGCTTTATTGGCCGATACTGTTTTGTAACTTAATGTGTTCATAATTACACTTTTAGTTTTTGTTTATTAATAAAATTATTTTTCCTTAAAAAAGGAGTGCAAATGTACTATTAATTATTTGATTGACAAATAGTAAACCTATAGTTTTAACGAGTTGTTTTTGCTTTTTTAGATTTTTTTTAAAATAGTAATTTTTAAAAATCAGAGGGTACAGTAAAGTTAATTTTGTTTTTTGAAGTTGGGTGTATAAACTCAATAAACTCAGCATGTAAATACAGTCGATCTTGCTTTGTTCCATACAAGTCATCTCCAATAATTGGTAGGTTTAATCCATCTTTATGTGCGGCATGAACTCTCAATTGATGAGTTCTTCCTGTAACTGGATAAAAATGAATACGGGTATGCGTATTGTTTTCAGATATTATAGTCCAATTGGTTTTAGCTGTTTTTCCATTTTTAAAGTCGACTAGCTGTCTAGGTCTATCATCTAAGTCAAGTCTCAAAGGAAGTGTAATAGTACCTTTTTTTTCACTGACTTTACCAGATAGAAGCGCTACGTATTTCTTTTTCACAGTTCGTTTAATAAACTGCTGTTGAAGAATTTTGTTCGCTTCTTTAGTCTTGGTGAGCACTAAAATCCCAGAAGTAGACATATCCAATCTGTGAACAATTATGGGGCCAGTTACAGATGGATATTTTTGTTTTATTCTGGTGTATACAGAATCTTTTATTTCTTTTCCTGGAACAGATAAAAATTCTGGAGGTTTGTTCACAATAATAAGGTCATCATCTTCAAAAACGATTTTTAACGCTACACTTTCAGATAGATTTTTAAGTAATAAGTTTTCATCCATCTGCACTCCCTCTAACATATGCCTCAAAATAGGTTTACATCTACTTTGACATGATGGGTAAAAGTTCTTATGCTTCCTAATTGCAGAATTAGGTGAAATGCCCCACCAAAATTCTGCCATTACAACGGGAATTAAACGATGTTGAAAAGCATATTGTAATAATTTTGGAGCACAACAGTCACCTGACCCTGCAGGTGGTCTAGCAGAAGCGTTGTCAAATATATCTAGTAGCCCTTTTTGTTCTTTTTGTTGATTTAAAAATTGATATTTTTCAAATAAGGTATTTTGAATAGTTTTCGAAATTTTCTTTCTATTGCGAATATGTTCCTCAATAGTATTTTCAAATAGTAAAAGACTCTTCTTAATTTTTTTTATTTTATCTTCATAATATTCCTGGAGTTCTCGATAAAAAAACTGATCGTTGAAGCTTTCTTGTATTAATTTTTTTGTAAAAACTTCAAAGCTTTTATCATCTAACCTCAGGCGAGCTTCTTTTTTTTGATGTTTTCGTAGATGTTTTGAGGTTCTCATTTTTTTCCTCTGAATGGCCAAATCCTTCTTTACATACTCAGTATGTTTCTTAAGTAATTTCTTATTCAGCAAATAGTTTTTATCTTTTTTAAGTTGTTGAATTTTTCCTCCAATTTTTTCAATTTCTTTCTCTCCTTGTTCATAAAAACTACCCTGTGTTCTCATATTAAATATCGGAGGAACAAATTTATTTGGTAAACTTTCATCAGCTAATTTGCCAGAAAATGAAGCTAAATATCCAAGATCACCATCTGTATTTTTTACGACTAAGACCCCAAACATTTTTCCAAGAGCATTTTTAGCTGTTGAATCTTTAATCCCAAACTCATGTTTAAATTCTGTTTGTTTTTCGAGATATTCTTGAAGTTCTTTTGCGGCTATTTTAGCCAATAAATTTGGCTCATAGTAGAATGGGAATGTAAATTTATCTGGAATTTCAATTCCAGAAATATCTTTTTTAAAATGTTGAAAATGAAGCAAAATATTGAAATTTTTAGCCTTGTCTTAATTTAATGTGCTTCCAGCCAATTTTTACCAATCCCTATTTCTACATTTAAAGGTACAATCATTTTGAAAGCATTCTCCATTTCATATTTTATGATTGGTTTAATACTATCTAATTCATCCTTATGGACATCAAACACCAATTCATCATGAACTTGTAGCAACATTTTTGATATAAAGCCTTCATTCTCAAATCGTCTAAAGATATTAATCATAGCTATTTTTATAATGTCTGCGGCAGATCCTTGAATTGGAGCATTTACAGCATTTCTCTCAGCAGCACCTCTCACAATTGCATTTCTGGAATTAATATCCTTTAAATATCTACGACGTTTTAAGATGGTTTCTACATAGCCATTATCTCTTGCAAAATCTACCTGAGCAGCCATGTAATTTCTAAGCTTTGGGTAGGTTTCATAATACAAATCAATCAATTCTTTTGATTCTTTCCTTGTTAAATCCGTTTGGTTGCTCAATCCAAACGCGGAAACCCCATATATAATTCCAAAGTTAACCGTTTTTGCATTACTTCGTTGTTCTCTGGTTACTTCATTGATAGGAACATTAAAGACTTTTGCTGCTGTAGAGGCATGAATATCCTCACCGTTTTTAAAAGCCTCAATCATAGTTTCCTCCTCACTCAAAGCAGCAATAATTCTTAATTCTATTTGAGAATAATCTGCAGCAAGTAATACGTAGTTTTTATCTCTTGGAATGAATGCTTTTCTAACTTGTTTCCCTCTTTCCGTCCTAATAGGGATATTCTGAAGATTTGGATTTGTAGAGCTCAATCGCCCTGTTGCTGCAACAGCTTGTGCATAGGCGGTATGTACTCGACCCGTATTGGGGTTAATTTCGTTAGGTAACGCGTCTACATATGTGCTTTGTAATTTCTTAAATTGTCTATACTCTAAGACATTAGCAATTATAGTATGATCTTTAGATAGATTAGATAGTACGTCTTCGGCGGTGGAGTATTGACCCGTTTTTGTTTTTTTTGGCTTATCTACTAATTTCATATGTTCAAAAAGGACAATACCTAGTTGTTTAGGTGAGGCTATATTGAATTCTTCTCCGGCCTGTTTGAAAATATCTTTTTCTAAACGGTTGATGTCATTTGTCAAATCAACGGATAGTTCTCTTAAGAAATCAGTATTCAGATTAATTCCTTCAATTTCCATAGCTGTTAATACTGAAACTAGTGGTAATTCAATAGTCTTAAAAAGTTGACTAACATTTCCTTTTGTTAACTCTTCAACAAAATGTTCTTTTAATTGAAATGTAATGTCTGCATCTTCAACAGCATACTCTGTTTGATCCTTTAGAGGAATATCTCGCATGGATAATTGATTTTTTCCTTTCTTGCCAATCAATTTTGTGATAGGTATGGGCTGATAATTTAAGTAGGTTTCAGCTAAAATATCCATTCCATGACGCATATCAGGATTAATCAAGTAATGAGCTATCATTGTATCAAATAAAGGTCCTTTCACAGGCATATCATAATTTGATAAAACTTTAATGTCGTATTTTAAGTTGTGGCCTATTTTTTCAATTGATTTATTCTCAAAAAAACTTCGAAACTCTTCTAAGATTGTTTTTGTTTCAATTTGATCTTCTGGGAATGATACATAATATCCTTTTCCAATTCCCCATGAAAAGGAAATCCCTATGAGTTCAACCTCTAAAGCCTTTAATCCTGTAGTCTCAGTATCAAAGCAAACCGAAGTTTGTTTTTGTAATTTTTTTAAGAATAACCTTCTAGAAAATGGGGTGTTTATGTGTTGATAAAAATGATCTGAAGTTGTAATAGTTTTATACCCTCGAATACTCTCTTCTTCTGAAATATTTCCAGTACCTGGTGTAGTGAATAAATCAAACTGGCCATTATGATTTTCTAGAGGTTTTGAAATAATTTTTTTACTATTCGATGTAGGCGTAGAGTCAGAAGTTTCAGTAGAATTTACAGCTGTAGCTACAGAAAAAGTTTTAACAAAATTATCAGTAAGTCTTCTGAATTCTAATTCATTAAAAATTTCTTTAGTAGCCTCAATATCTGGCATGCACATTTTAAATTGTTCTTCTGTAAAATCAACGGGAACATCTAGCATAATGGTAGCGAGTTCTTTGGAAAGAATACCTAATTCTTTGGAAGCCTCAACTTTTTCTTTCATCTTGCCTTTAAGATCTGCAGTATTTTCGAGCAATTTTTCCATGGAGCCGTATTGAGCCAAGAATTTTTTTGCAGTTTTTTCTCCCACACCTGGTAACCCAGGAATATTATCTACAGAATCTCCCATCATTCCTAGAAAATCAATAACTTGTTCAGGTCTTTCTACACCAAATTTTTCTTGAACTTCTGGGATCCCCCAAGTTTCATAGCCACCTCCAAATCTAGGTCTATACATGAAAATATTTTCAGAAACCAATTGTGCAAAATCTTTATCGGGTGTAACCATGAAAGTTTGATACCCTTCTTTTTCTGCTTTTTTAGCCAAAGTCCCAATAATATCGTCAGCTTCATAACCTGCTAAAACAACAGCTGGAATTTTCATAGCTTTTAAAATATTTTCTATTATTGGTACCGCAATTTTTATTGCCTCAGGGGTCTCTTGACGATTGGCTTTATATTCAGAAAATGCTTCTGTTCTAGCAACACTTCCACCTCGATCAAAACAAACTGCTAAAAGGTCCGGTTTTTCTCTTTTTATAACATCAAGTAATGAATTAGTGAAGCCTAAAATTGCAGAAGTATCCATTCCTTTTGAATTAATTCTAGGATTTTTAATAAACGCATAATACCCTCTGAAAATTAGAGCAAAAGCATCAAGTAAAAAAAGGCGTTTTTTGTTTGGCATGAGGTTAAAGTTGTTTTGCTAAAACTACAAAATATTAATTTTTTTAGGTCAATAATTTTTTAAAATTGTTAATAGTTATGAGCTTAAAATTATTTAGTTGAATAATAGATGAGAAAAACAACATGACGGCTAGTTTTATTTAATTCTTATAAAGAAAACTTTAACATGATCTTAAAATTATGACTTTTATTTTGAAGTATATTTATGGTCTTTTAAAAATATGCTTATGCCACGATGGATAGTCCCTTTATTAATAGCTTCCACCATTATTTTTATTCTTGAATATTATGCTTTTCAAGCAGTTAAAACTGTTACTAAAAATAGAATTGTTAGGTGGGTTTGGCTGACCATTGGAATACTCGTTTATCTTAATTTATTGTATGTTATTTTCACCACACCAAGCAATTCAGGTCAAACAAGTCAGTTTCAAATGGCAACAGGAATGATGATTACCATTTTAATTCCCAAAATATTTATTCTAGTAGTACTCTTAGGGGAAGATATTATTCGAATCTTTTATAAAATTACTTCTTGGCTTGCTCATAACCCAACACAGCCAATACCAGGAAGACGTAGATTTATATCTCAGATAGCACTTGTATTAGCTGCTATTCCTTTTACTTCATTTTTGTATGGAATTATTCAAGGAAGGTATAATTATAAGGTGTTAAAGTATCAACTGTCTTTTAAAGATTTACCTGATGCTTTTGATGGATTTACGATTACTCAAATTTCAGATATTCATTCGGGAAGTTTTACCAATAAAAATAAAATTCAGTACGGTGTTGATATGATCAATAATCAAAATTCTGATTTATTGTTGTTTACTGGAGATATTGTAAATAACATGGCAAGTGAAATGGATAATTGGATTGAAATGTTTAGTGCTTTGGAAGCGTCTTATGGAAAATATTCTGTGCTAGGAAATCATGATTATGCTGAGTATATAAGAGGAATTAGTAAAGAAGAAAAAGCATTACAATTTGAGGAAATTAAAAAAATTCATCCCAAAATAGGCTTTGATTTATTGTGTAATGAAAATCGTTTCATAGAAAAAGATGGGCAAAAAATTTCCTTGATAGGAGTTGAAAATTGGGGTAAGAATTTCAAGCAAGCGGGAGATCTTACCAAAGCATCTGAAGGGATTGCCAAAGAGGACTTTAAAATACTGATGTCTCATGACCCATCTCATTGGGATGCTGAGGTTAAACAAGATGATTTTAATTATCATTTAACATTAAGCGGTCATACTCATGGATTACAAATGGGCATTGAGATTCCAGGTTGGTTTAAATGGAGCCCATCCAAATATGTTTATAAGCAATGGGCTGGGCTATATAATGAGTCCGGAAGATTCATTAATGTAAACAGAGGTTTTGGCTATCATGCGTTTCCTGGACGTGTTGGTATTTGGCCAGAAATTACTGTGATTGAACTGAAAAAAGGTTGATAATCAGTTGAATTCAATAGAAATGTTATATTTGTAGTAAAGAAAATGCATTTAATTGCAATTCTACACTAAAAAAAATGTTTTAAAATGACAAAGTTTGGTGAATTAATTAGTGCTGAAGAACCGGTCTTAATAGATTTTTATTTTGATTGGGAAGATGCAGATAATAGTATAGATACTCTTCGAGATGTAGCTGCTGCTTTAGGGGATAAGGCAAAAGTGATTAAGATAGATATAAAAAAGAATGAACCACTAGCTGAGGCACTTCGTGTGAAAGGAAATCCAACTTTTATGATTTATAAAGATGGGGAAATGAAATGGAGGCAAACTGGAGAGCAAGATGCGAATACTTTAATTGGTTTAGTGCAGCAATATTTTTAATCTATAGATTTAAATACATATCCTTTTTCAGTAAAATAACTAAGAATTTTTGGAAGTGCATAATAGATTTTATCTTTTGCTTTATGGCTATCATGCATTACAACAATACTCCCACTTGAGGTTTTACTAAGAACATTTTTTAGGCATTTTTCTGGAGTTATCGTAGTGTCAAAATCTGCACTAAGTACATCCCACATAATTATTTTATATCCCATACTAATAATTGACCTTGCTTGCGATGATTTTAATCTTCCATAAGGAGGCCTAAATAAGTTAGATTTGATAAGCTTTGCAGCTTTTTGAATGTTTTCTATATAAGATGTCTTAGTAACTCTGGAAGCGTTTAAATGATTGTATGTGTGATTGCCAATAGCGTGTCCTTCTTTTTTAATTCTCTCATAAATAGTATGATATTTTTTTACATTTTTTCCAATACAGAAAAAAGTTGCCTTTGCTTTATGTTTTTTTAATTCATTTAAAACATAAGTGGTTATTTCTGGAGTTGGGCCATCATCAAAGGTTAAATAGATCTCCTTTACAGAGGTAGAAAAACGCCAACAATAATTAGGAAAAAATTTCTGAATTATTGTTGGCGTTTTAATGGTGTAAAATTTCATAAAACTGTTATTCATCAGGCATAAGATGACTGAATAATCTTACAGTTTCAATAAATTCGTCTTGCTTTGAAGATTTGTATTGCTCATCTGAATCAAATCTGTCTATTTGAGTAGCAATAATATTTCGATACATCAGCAAATTATTGTCTATTTCTTCGAAAATCAAATCTGAGTTTTCAGCAGGAAATTCTGCCAACCAGATAAGTTGCTCCTTGAAAATTTTAATTAAAGTTTCAGCAGCTGCCCTTGCTTTTTCGTTTTGTCCTAACAAATAATACATTTCTGGGTAGCCAACCGATAAACTAAAATGACCAAAGTCTCGAATTGGCATCTTTTCAATTGATAAATCAAGTATTTCCAGGGCTTTTAAAGTATCACCCTTTGCGGCAAAAGCATCAGAAAGACGCATTAAATTATTACGTAATGAAATTGAACTCTTTTTTGTCTGCTCATCTAAATATATTTTACCGTCATTAATGTTTCTCCAATTAAATTTTTGAATATTGGTATACATTTTTTCTGGATCAATACGTCCCATATCAAAAGGGCTTTTCTTTGTAACAGTTCCGTCTGAATTTACAATATTCATTGGCGTTTTTATAGGAACTAATTTATAAGACATTCCATCAAGTTGTAAAAAATCCTTCAACCAGATATATTCTTCGTCAGCAAAAGCGCCACCAGTAAAATAAATGGGTCTTTTCCAATCAAAATTTGCTAGAACATCAAGCATTAAAATTCTGTTTTTAGCAATGCCTCTTCCAATTTCAATGTCTATGTAGTCTACAATTTTATCTGCATCTTTAGAAGCAACTATTCCATATTCAAGAACATTTTGCTTGTTTACTGGAATTCTAATTTTTCTTGTTGGCAGGACTTTCTCTTCATTTCCATCTCCATCAATATCAAAAAAAGTAACTTTATTTTTACTTTCTATCCATTGCATATAATCCTTTATTGGAAGAATTGAATCTTTAAGTGTGGGAAATAACTCCTCAAAGTAGTAAGCAGCGTCTAAGCTACCAACTTTATAATCATCATGCTTTAATTGTGACGGAATTGGAGGTGCATCATAAGTAGCTCGCTTCATCTGATCGATATACCAATCGGTAGCGAATAGACTAGTATTCACAAGTTTAATATCTGTTCTAACACCTTCAACCTCTTGCATATACCACAATGGGAAAGTATCATTGTCTCCAATGGTAAACATTATAGCATTAGCGTCACAAGACTCTAAATAGGATTGTGCACTTAAATGGGTGGTGTATCTGTTCGATCTATCATGATCGTCCCAGTTTTCAAAGCCCATGAGTGAGGGTACAGCTAGTAAAGAAACAATTGAAACAGTAATTGCAACCACTTTTTTATTCGCAAAATTCTTTAGATATTCATACAGTGCTAATACACCAAAACCAACCCATATTGCATATATATAAAATGAACCTACGATTGCATAATCTCTTTCCCTAGGCTCAAAAGGTTTTGGATTTGTGTAAAAAATAATAGCAAATCCTGTAAAGGCAAAAAACATGAATAGGACATAAAAGTTTTTTTTATCCCATTTTACTTGATAAAACAAACCTATTAACCCTAATAAAAAAGGGAGCATAAAATAAATGTTTCTTCCTTTATTTTCTTTCACATCTGATGGTAAATTAGTTTGTGGACCCAATCTTGCCTCATCAATAACCTTAATCCCACTTAACCAATTTCCGTTGTATCTGTCTAATTGTCCTTGAACATCATTTTGTCTGCCGGAAAAATTCCACATAAAATAACGACCATACATGTAGCCAAATTGGTAGCTAATCATAAATTTTATGTTCTCCGCAAATGTGGGTCTTCTTGTACTATTCTGAGGAATACCAGCAATATTTTTATACATTTTTTCTGCTGCTGGATTTGTCATTCTAGGAATAATCCCTTTATGTTTGTCTGAGGCATTTGGCAATACATCTTTGTATTTATTCACAATTTCATACTTACCATTTCTTTTTTCATATTTAGGCTTGTCATCCTTCAATGGTTTGTTTTTGTCAACTTCTCTGTTGTAAGTATGTGAATAGTAAGTATCATAAAACACATTTGCATCACCATACTGCTCGCGATTGTAATAGGCTAATAATTCTCTAGCACTGGAAGGGTTGTTTTCGTTTATTGTTGTATTTGTGTTAGCTCTTATAGGAAGCATTAACCACGACGAAAAACCAATCATTATAAATAGAATAGAAAGTAAAAGGGTATTGGCAATAATTTTTTTCTTTTTTTTGGTATAATTAAGTCCAAAATAAAATAAAGCAATTAATAAAAATCCAGCAATTACTGATCCTGAATTATAGGGCAAGCCTATAGTGTTAATGAAAAATAATTCAGAGGCACTAAAGAATTTTAAAGTGAATGGAAATAAAAACTTAAAAACAAATGCCAATATAAATACTGAAATTAAAGAGGCATAAGTTGTAGTTTTCAAATTTATGGTATGGTAAGTTTTAAAAAAATACAATAAAAATATGGCAGGAATAACAAGAAGTGATAGAATATGAACACCAAAAGACAAGCCGATTACAAAACTGATAATCACAAGCCATTTATGCCCCCTTGGAGTATAAATTTCACTTTCCCATTTTAAACCAAGCCAGAATAATATCGCCATTAAAAATGAAGACATTGCGTAAACTTCTCCCTCTACAGCACTAAACCAAAAACTATCTGAGAAGGTATAGGTTAAAGATCCTACTAGGGCACTTCCAAGTATTGCAATAGTTGCCCCCTCTGTTATTGAACTTGATATGGTAATTAGTTTTTTCCCTAAGTTAGTAATGGTCCAAAACATAAAAAGAATCGTAAATGCACTAGCTAAAGCAGACATGAAATTTACCATTTTTGCAATTTCAGTGAGCTCACTAGTAAACATTGCGAAGAAAGCTCCTAACATTTGAAATAGTGGGGCTCCTGGAGGATGACCAACCTCTAACTTCACAGATGTTGATATATATTCCCCACAATCCCATGCGCTTACCGTAGGCTCTAAAGTAAGAGAATATGTGATAAGTGCTATAGCAAAAGTGGTCCATCCAAGGATGAGATTCCATTTTTTAAAGTTTTCTGATGTCATAAGTTGTAAAATGTATTGGCGAATTTAGTAATTTTATCAGAGATTAAACGTTTAACAGGGCGGTATAAAGTGTGCTAAGATTGTAAAACTTTGTTAAAATAAAAAAGTATTAAAAACATTTGCAGGATAAAAACTTTGATTTAAATTTGCAGCCGATATCAAATTTATTGGCCTATGGTGTAATTGGTAACACACCGGTTTTTGGTACCGACATTCAAGGTTCGAGTCCTTGTAGGCCAACATTAAAAATCCCGTTCTTAGAACGGGATTTTTATTTTTATTATTAGATCTTAAAGGTTATCACAGGTTTTAAAACATTTTTTGAGACGCTTTTTGCGATACTGCCATTAAATAGACTTGTCAATCCACTTCTTCCGTGTGTGGATAATGCAATAAGGTCAGCATCAATTTCTTTTGCAAAATTCATGATTCCTTTAACAACGGATACATCATTGTAAATAGTTATAGTTTTTCTTTGTAAATCAAAATCTTTGATGAAATTTTTAATTTTATTTTGAGTGGCATATGAACTTTCAAAATTACTAACTGTATTTATTTTCAATAAATGAATTTGACTATTGAATTTTTTAGCAAAAACTAAAAAATCTTTAAATGCAACTTTATTTTCTTCATCATAATTAGAGGCAAAAACTAATTTTTTAAATTTAAATTTATTGGTATCTGTTTTCACAACGATAACAGGAATATTAGATGTTCTAACAACTTTTTCTGTATTAGATCCAATAATCATTTCTTCAAAATCAGAAACGCCTTTGGAGCCCATAACTATAAGATTAGCATCATTTTTTATTGCATAATTCTTAATTCCTTCGAAAGGGTTCTCAAATTTTATTGAGTATTTAATAATTTGATTACTATCAAAAAAGTTGTCTTTTAAGTAAATTATTTTTTCTTTTACTTTTCTCAAATACATCATACTAGCTGGAATACTAAAATTGCTTCCTGCACCCATATCTACAATTCCTGATGGTAATTCAACTAGATGGAGAAGGTGAATTTCAGCTTTTATTTTTTTGCTAATTTGAGCAGACATTTTTACAGCGAATTCTGATTTTTTAGAAAAGTCTACAGGGACTAAAATTTTATACATAGTCAGCGTTGTTTATTTGTGGACAGAGACACTTATTAGAAGAATAAACCCTCTTCCTAAATATACAAATAAAAATGAGAAAAAGCAATTTGGTTATTAAGTAACAAGTTACTATATTTGCACTGAAAATAAACAAAAACGAAAGAAGAAGGGGACGATAAGTCCCCTATTTTTATATCCTTAGTTATGGATCAAAGTGTAGTTAAAAAATTAGTAAACGAAGCAATATCAGAGAATGATTCTTTGTTTTTAATTGAACTCTCTTTTTTAGTAGGTAATAGGATAAAAGTTGTTGTAGATGGTGATCAAGGTATTTCTATTAAAGAATGTATGCGAATTAGCAGACATGTAGAGCATAATCTTGATAGAGAAGAAGAAGATTTTGGACTGGAAGTTACCTCACCAGACATCTCTCATCCACTTACAGTTAAAAGACAATATCTTAAGAATATTAATAGGATATTAAAGGTTAAAACTGAGGATGAAGCATTAGAGGGAACACTCACAAGTGTCAATGATAAAGAAATTTCGTTACGTTGGAAGACAAGAGAACCGAAACCAGTTGGTAAAGGAAAAGTAACTGTTGAGAAAAATGCCCTCGTAGCATTTGATAGTATAAAAGAAGCAAAAGTGAAAATTACATTTTAAGAAGAACATGCAATGGAAAATATAGCATTAATAGATTCGTTTTCAGAATTCAAAGACATGAAAAGTATAGACAGAGTAACACTCATGTCTATTTTAGAAGAGGTTTTTAGAGCAGCTTTAAACCGTAAATTTGGTTCAGATGAAAATTTTGACATCATTATCAATCCTGATAAAGGAGATTTAGAAATTTGGAGAAACAGAGTTGTTGTAGCTGATGACGAGGTTGAAGATGATAATGAAGAAATTGAACTTTCAGTAGCCAGAAAAATTGAACCTGATTTTGAGATTGGTGAAGACGTTTCTGAAGAAGTAAAGCTTTATGATCTTGGAAGAAGAGCAATATTGGCACTTCGTCAAAATTTAATCTCAAAAATTCAAGAACATGATAGCACAAATATTTTCAAACATTTCAAGGAATTAGAAGGAGATATATACAGTGCTGAGGTTCATCATATTCGTCATAATGCAATCATTTTACTTGATGATGATGGAAATGAAATAGTATTGCCAAAGAGTGAACAAATACGTTCAGATTTTTTTCGAAAAGGAGATTCTGTTAGAGGCGTTATCAAAACGGTAGAGTTAAGGGGTAACAAGCCAGCAATTATATTATCTAGAACTTCACCTGATTTCTTGGTAAAGTTATTTGAACAAGAAATTCCAGAAGTTTTTGACGGACTAATCACTGTTGAAAGAGTTGCTAGAATTCCTGGTGAAAAAGCTAAAGTAGCTGTAGATTCTTATGATGACAGAATAGATCCCGTTGGCGCTTGTGTTGGGATGAAAGGTTCTAGAATTCATGGGATTGTTCGCGAATTAGGGAATGAGAATATAGATGTGATCAATTATACTAAGAACGAACAGTTACTAATATCTAGAGCATTAAGTCCTGCAAAGGTTGTTTCAATGGAGATTGAAGAATATGAAGAAGAGAAAAACGGAAAGAAAGGACGTGTAAATGTTTTTCTAAAACCCGAAGAAGTATCAAAAGCAATTGGTAAAGGAGGAGTTAACATTCGTTTAGCTAGTGAATTAACAAAATACGACATAGATGTTCAAAGGGAAGGTTTAGAAGAAGAAGATGTTGAATTGACAGAATTTAGTGACGAGATTGATGCTTGGATCATTCAAGAATTTAAAAACATTGGTTTAGATACAGCAAAAAGTGTTTTAGACGCTTCTGTTGAAGAATTGTTAAAGAGAACAGATTTAGAAGAGGAGTCAATCCTAGATGTACAAAGAATCCTAAAAGAAGAATTCGAGGATTAATTATCAATAAAAAATAATACTTTTACAAATAAAAAGGATAACAAGAGTTTATGTCGGAAAGTAGAACAGTGAGGCTTAATAAGGTGCTGAGAGAATTAAATATTTCTCTTGATAGAGCTGTAGAATATCTTGCAAAAAACGGTCATCAGATCGAAGCAAGACCTACTACAAAAATATCAAGTGAAATTTATCAGATACTTCAAGACGGTTTTGAAACAGATGCCAACAAAAAAGCAGCATCTAAGGAAGTTGGTGAAGAAAAACGAAAAGAGAAAGAGGCTATTAGGCTTGAGCTAGAGGCTAAGATTGAAAGAAAGAGGCTAGAAGAAGAAAAGAAAGAAGAGGTATTAAAAGCCAAAGCAGAAAAGCTTCAAATTAAAACTGTGGGTAAGATAGATATTGCTCCAAAAAAAGTTGAAACTAAAAACGACCCTGTTGTTAAACAAAAAACTGAGGTTGAGGATGATAAAAAAGAAGCTGTAGTAGCTGATGAGAGTCAAGCCAAGAAAAAGGAGGTTCAAGAAACTTCTCAAAAAACAGATGAAAACCCGTCTGAATCTTCTCAGCAAAAAGAAACTATTTCTGAAAAACCAGAAGTTGTAGAGTCAAAACCAGAGGTTGTATCTGAGAAAACTGAAGAATCTGAGTCTACTGAATCTTCTGAGCAATCAGAAACCTTAAAGACGCAATACAAAAAGCTTGATGGACCAAAGTTAACAGGTAAAAAAATTGATCTTAAGCAATTTGAAAAGGCTAAGAAGAAGCCTGAAGACAAATCACAACCAACTGCCAAAAGTGATGCTTCCAAAAGAAAAAGGAAAAGGATTAGTAAGCCAGGATCACCTGGTCAAGGTAGTCAAAATAGAACTTCAGGCGTAGGAAGGCCAGGCGAAACAAGACCAGGCTCAGGAAGATCTGGAGGGTCTAGAGGAGGAAATGCTCAAAGAAGGCCTGTACCTGTTAAAAGAGAACTAACAGAAGCAGAAGTGCAAAAGCAGGTCAGAGAAACTCTTGAGAAACTTCAAGGGAAATCCTCTAAAGGAAAAGGAGCTAAATATAGAAGAAACAAAAGAGATGCTCACAAAGAATTATCAGATGCTGAAACTGAAGCAAAGGTACTAGGGGCAAAGGTCTTAAAAGTTACTGAGTTTGTTACTGTAAGTGAGGTTGCTACCATGATGGAAGTGGCTGTTACAGAAATTATTTCTGCATGTATGATGTTAGGAATGATGGTAACTATGAATCAGCGTTTAGATGCTGAAACTCTTAAAATCGTTGCTGAAGAATTTGATCATACTGTAGAATTTGTAGGGGCAGAAGTAGAAGAATCGATTGAAGAAGTTGTTGATAAGCCAGAAGATTTAGTAGGTCGAGCACCTATTATTACCGTAATGGGTCATGTTGATCACGGAAAAACTTCACTATTAGATTATATTAGAAAAGCAAATGTTATTGAGGGTGAATCAGGAGGAATTACTCAGCACATTGGAGCCTATTCTGTTAATGTTGGAGATCAGAAAATAGCATTTTTAGATACACCAGGACACGAGGCCTTTACAGCTATGCGTGCACGTGGTGCTCAAGTTACAGACTTGGTTATTATTGTAGCTGCTGCTGATGATGATGTGATGCCTCAAACAAAAGAGGCGATATCTCATGCACAAGCTGCTGGTGTTCCAATTATTTTTGCAATCAATAAAATTGATAAACCAAATGCGAACCCTGACAATGTTAAAACTCAATTATCTTCAATGAATTTATTAATTGAAGAATGGGGAGGAAGTATTCAATCACAAGATATTTCTGCAAAAACAGGTGAAGGAATTCCTGAGTTATTGGAAAAAGTATTATTGGAAGCGGAAATTTTAGAATTAAAATCTAACCCAAATAAAAATGCAATTGGTGCAGTAGTTGAAGCACAATTAGATAAGGGTAGAGGTTATGTTACAACCATATTAGTTCAGGCCGGAACCCTAAAAATTGGAGACTACATGTTGGCAGGAAAAAATAGTGGTAAAGTAAAAGCCATGTTTGATGACAAAGGAAATAATGTTGATCAGGCTGGGCCATCAACACCGGTTTCTATTTTAGGATTAGATGGAGCTCCTCAAGCTGGAGATAAATTCAATGTATTTGATGATGAAAGAGAGGCGAAGCAAATTGCATCTAAAAGGTCACAACTTCAAAGAGAGCAATCTGTTAGAACTCAGAAAACATTAACTCTTGCTGAAATAGGAAGAAGAATTGCCTTAGGAGATTTCAAAGAATTAAACATTATTTTAAAAGGAGATGTAGATGGTTCTGTGGAAGCGCTTACAGATTCTTTCCAGAAATTATCAACTGAAGAAATACAAGTTAACATCCTACATAAAGGTGTAGGAGCTATTACAGAATCAGATGTTTTATTAGCAACTGCCTCAGATGCTATCATTGTTGGGTTTAATGTTCGACCACAATCTAATGCAAGAATAATTGCAGATAGAGAAGAAGTAGACATAAGAACTTATTCTATTATTTATGATGCCATTAATGATCTTAAAGATGCTATGGAAGGAATGTTATCTCCAGAAATGAAAGAAGAGGTGACAGGAACTGTAGAAATTAGAGAGGTTTATAAAATTTCAAAAGTTGGAAATATTGCAGGTTGTATGGTGATGAATGGCAAAATATTTAGAAATTCTAAAATTAGAATTATTCGTGACGGGATTGTTGTGCATGACGGAGAATTAACTTCTTTAAAACGATTTAAAGATGATGTAAAAGAAGTTGCTAAAGGTTATGATTGTGGGCTTCAAATTAAAAATTATAACGACATCACTCAGGGAGATTCTATAGAGGCTTATCAAGAAGTAGCTGTCAAGAAAAAATTAAAATAAATTAAAAAAAAGCCTTGTTTCAGCAAGGCTTTTTTTTAATAAATGAATAGTATTATTTTCCTAGAGGAATTACAATTGCGCTTTGATATTTCCTTTTAAAATTTAGTAATGCCCTGTCAGCTTCTAGCTTAGTTTTATAAAATCCGACTTGTATTTTCCATTCTGGCTGTCTGTATACAAGATATGTTGTTATTTCTGGAAAATCATATTCAAATTTCTTCATTGTTTTTCTTGCAACCGTCTCCAGTCCATTATACAACTGAATTCTAAATCCATAACTATATTCTTTGTTGAAACTTCTTTTCTTTGAAATAAGTTCTTTAATTAAAGTATTGTCAGATTTTTTTGATTGAGAATAAGTGAAATTAGTGGTTAAAAAAACCACTAAAAAAAAACACATTATAAATTTTGATTTTTCCATAAAAATATACACTTTACAAAGTTAATAACTTCATTATAAATATATTCCAAAATAGTCTTATTTAGAACAAATATAAATTAATATTTAACCACTCTTTGGCATTTCAAAATTTACATATATGTAGTACTTTTGTGCTTCTAATTAAGAGCGGTTTTTTGAGCCTAATTTTAGTTAGATTTAGAGTAATTTGATACTAAACAAATAGTTTGTGAATATGAAAAGTGTATATCTGCACAAAAGATTAACAACCCTTCTTCTTAAGAGTTTTACATTTCTATTAATATTTTTGATGAATTTCACAGTTTCAGCACAAGATGCTGTAGACGTTGCTCGTCAAAAAGAAGGTAGAAAATTATATAATAACCTTTGTGCCTCTTGCCATAAGTTAGATAGAAAATTGATTGGCCCAGCTCTTGGAGGTGTTACAGAAAGAAGAGAGAATGAGTGGTTAAAAGCTTGGATAAAAAACAATGCAGCTCTGAGGGCTTCAGGAGATAGAGATGCAATTGCTATTTTTAATGAATACAATGGTAGTGTTATGTCTGCCTTTCCTCAATTATCAGATGTTCAAATAGATGACATACTTTATTATACTGATGTAGGAGATCCTGTAAAAGTAACTGCTTCTGGACCAGTTGTTCCAACTAATGGTGGAAATCAAGCACCTGGCTGGGTTATCTCTATTTTAGCAGCTGTTATTATTTGCGCTTTTTTAATCATTGCAACCTTACTAAAAACAATAAGTGAATTACAAGGAGCACCAAAAACACCTGGTTCTCTTGGAGCACTTAAAGAAGTTTGGGCAGCAATTCAAAAAAACACATTCTTACATGTGGTAGGAGTGATATTCTTACTATTATCTTCCGCATATTTAGGCTTTGGAACATTGTTTAGTGTAGGGGTAGATCAAGGATATAAACCGGTACAACCCATTGCTTTTTCTCACAAAATACATGCAGGTGAAAATAAGGTAGATTGTCAGTACTGTCACTCTTCAGCAAAACACAGTAAACATTCCGGAATACCCTCTGTGAATGTGTGTATGAATTGTCATCAAAATATTGCTGAAGTTGCCGAAGGAACTGAGGTAGAATACAACGGTGTTATTTTAAGAAAAAATGAATTAGATAAAGAAATTCAAAAAATATATGATGCTGCAGGATGGGACGCAGAAAATTTAGAATATACTGGAGATACTAAACCTGTAAAATGGATTCGTATTCATAATCTACCAGATCATGTTAATTTTGTTCATGCTCAGCATGTAACCGTAGGAGGAATTGATTGTAAGGAATGTCATGGGCCAGTTGAAGAGATGGATGAGATGTATCAGTATTCACCATTAACCATGGGTTGGTGTATTGATTGTCACAGAGAGACTAATGTAGATTTAAAAGGAAATCCCTATTACGAGAAAATACACAAGCAATTAGCAGAGAAGTATGGTACTAAAGAAGTAACCATAGCTCAGCTAGGTGGAATAGAGTGTGGTAAGTGTCATCATTAATAAATTAAGAAGATAAATTCTATATAAATGGCTTCAAACAAAAAATACTGGCAAAGTGTTGAGGAACTAAAAGACAGTTCTATTGTTGAAACGCTAAGTAAAAATGAGTTTGTAGAGGAAATACCTACAGATGAATTTTTAGGAGATAAAAAAACCTTAGAAAATTCCTCTACTTCAAGAAGAGATTTTCTAAAATATGTTGGGTTTACAACTGCAGCCGCAACTATGGCAGCTTGTGAAGGACCGGTAAAAAAATCGATTCCTTATGTTGTAAAACCAAACGATACTATCTTAGGTGTTGCAGATTGGTATGCAAGTACTATTGCTGATGGATATGATTTTGCAAATGTTTTAGTAAAAACACGTGAAGGTCGTCCTATTTTAATCATGCCTAACAAAGACGCTAACGGAACTACCAATGCAAGAGTTCAAGCAGCTATTTTATCTTTGTATGATGAGCAGTTGAGATTAAAAGAACCTAGAAAAGGAGAAAAAACTATTTCTTGGAATACAGCTCATAACGAAATTGGAGCAACTTTAAATCAATTAAAAGAAGCTAAACAACCCGTAGTTTTATTAACAGGAACTTTAGCGAGCCCCTCTACAGAGCAAATCATTTCAGAATTTACTGCTGCCTATCCAAATGTGAAACATGTTTCTTATGACGCTATCTCAGAAAGTGGAACAGCAGACGCTTTTGAGACTATGTTTGGTGAAAGAGCAATTCCAAATTATCATTTTGAAAAAGCACATACTATAGTTTCTTTTGGTGCAGACTTTATAGGAGACTGGCAAGGAGGGTTTGAAAAAGGATATGCTGCTAGCAGAAATCCAGATTCAGGTCATATGTCTTATCTGGTTCAGTTTGAGGCAAACATGTCTTTAACAGGAGCAAATGCAGACAAGAGAGTGGTTGCAAAACCCTCTGATCAAGTATTTGCTTTACTTAATTTATACAATACAATTACTGGGGCTAGTTTGCCATCTAAATCAACTCCAGTAGATGCTCATATTAAAGAGGTTGCTGTAGCTTTAAAGAAATCTGGTTCTCACGGTGTTGTGGTTTCTGGTTCTTCAGATAAAAATGCACAGCTTATTGCTTTTGCCATTAATGATGCTTTACAAAGTGTTGTATTTGATGCAGCAAACCCATTACATATCAGAAAAGGAAACGAAACTGAACTAGCCCAAGTTGTTGCCGATATGAAATCTGGAAAAGTAAAAGGGTTACTAACTTATAATGTAGATCCAGTTTATAATTTATCTGTAGGGACAGAATTTGCTGAAGCAACAAAAAAGTTAGAGTTATCAGTAGCCATGTCAATTCAAAATGACGCTACTGCAAATACCACTCAATACGCATTACCAATAACTCATTTCCTAGAGTCTTGGGGAGATGTAATGACAACTGGAGGTAACTTCGGATTGGTTCAGCCTACAATTCAAAAATTATTCAACACGGCTCAATTTCAAGAAATATTGTTAAAGTGGTCTGGAAACACAGCCTCTTATCATGATTATTTAAAAGGATATTGGTCTTCAAATATATTGGAAGGATCATCATGGAATCAAGCATTACATGACGGTTTTTTTACCAAAGAGTTTTCTAAGAAAGTCTCTAAGAATTCTATAAATATTTCTTCAGCAGCAAGTGCTTTGGTGAGTGCAACAAAAGCATCAGCTTTTGAATTAACCTTATTTTCTTCTATAGCTTTAGGAGACGGTAAACAAGCAAACAATCCTTGGTTACAAGAATTTCCAGATCCAATTACAAGAGCTGCATGGGATAATTATGTGACAGTTTCTTTGGCAGATGCCAGAGAATTAGGATTTACGAATCCGGTAAAAGATAATGGAGCTATCAATGGAAATTATGCAACAGTATCTGTAAATGGTATTGCTCTAGAAAATATCCCAGTAATGATTCAGCCAGGGCAGGCCCCAGGTTCTATTGGATTGGCATTAGGATATGGAAGAAAAACCAATCTGAAAGAAGAAATGCAAGTAGGTGTTAATGCATATAAACTTTATGCAAAAGCTAATAATGTGCAATTTGATGTTTCCATTGAAAAAACTTCCGGACCTGTTCACGAATTTGCTTGTACTCAAGTACAAAAAACAATTGCTGGAAGACACGATATTTTAAAAGAAACTACTTTAAAGGATTATAAAACTATTGATCCAAAAGATCATAAAAATGGGTGGAATGTTCCAGCGATGGTTTCTTATGATCACCAAGAAGTAGAAGCGAAATCTATAGATCTATGGGAAGAACACAACAGAGAAATTGGGCATCACTTCAATTTATCTATAGATTTAACTTCATGTACAGGTTGTGGATCTTGTGTTGTAGCTTGTCATGCAGAGAATAATGTTCCAGTTGTAGGAAAGAATGAAGTTAGAGTTGGTAGAGATATGCATTGGTTACGTATAGATCGATACTATTCTTCAGGTGTTGAAGAAAAGTTTAACGAAGTTTATAATAAAGAGCCAAACTCACAGTCTATTAGAGAATTTGCAAAAGATAGTTTAGGTCTAGGAGATGCCGATATGTATGCCGCTCTTGAAACTGAAGCAGAAAACCCACAAGTTGCTTTTCAGCCAATGATGTGTCAGCACTGTAACCATGCTCCATGTGAGACGGTTTGTCCTGTTGCTGCAACTACTCATGGGCGTCAAGGACAAAACCAAATGACTTATAATAGATGTGTAGGGACTAGATATTGTGCAAACAACTGTCCATACAGAGTTCGTCGTTTTAATTGGTTTAACTACTCAAATAATAATGAGTTTGATTTTAACATGAACAACGACTATGGAAAAATGGTTTTAAATCCAGATGTAGTGGTTCGTTCTAGAGGAGTTATGGAAAAATGTTCTATGTGTATTCAAATGACACAGGCAACCATTTTAGAAGCTAAGAAAGAAGGAAGAAAAGTAGCTGCAGGAGAATTTTCCACAGCGTGTTCTGATGCATGTACAACAGGAGCGTTAGCTTTTGGAGATGTAAATAATGCAGAAGAAGAAGTTGTAAAATTAGCAGCAGATAAAAGAGCATATCACGTATTAGATTATCTACAAACGAAACCGAATGTAGTATATCAAGTGAAGGTTAGAAATACAAATGAAGCGTAATTAAAATTTAAGATATATCATATGTCTCATTACGAAGCACCCATTAGAGAACCCTTAATATTAGGTCACAAAAGTTACCATGATATTACTGAAGATATTGCTAAACCTATTGAAGGGAAAGCAAATAAAAACTGGTATATAGCATTCTATATTTCTTTAGCAGCAATGCTATGGGGATTTGGATGTATATTTTACACAGTTGGAACTGGTATTGGAGTTTGGGGATTAAGCAAGAATATTGGATGGGCTTGGGATATTACCAACTTTGTATGGTGGGTAGGTATTGGACATGCTGGTACTTTAATATCTGCGGTACTTTTATTATTCCGTCAAAAATGGAGAATGGCTATTAACCGTTCTGCAGAAGCAATGACAATATTTGCTGTTTTTCAGGCAGGGTTATTTCCTATTATTCACATGGGACGTCCATGGAATGCCTACTGGGTATTACCTATTCCAAATCAATTTGGTTCATTATGGGTAAACTTTAACTCACCTTTATTATGGGATGTATTTGCCATTTCAACATATCTTTCGGTATCACTAGTATTCTGGTGGACGGGATTATTACCAGATTTTGCAATGATTCGTGATAGGGCAGTTAAACCTTTTCAAAAGAAAATATATTCACTATTATCATTTGGATGGTCTGGTAGAGCAAAAGACTGGCAACGATTTGAAGAAGTATCTTTGGTTTTAGCGGGTTTAGCCACGCCATTAGTACTTTCTGTACACACCATAGTATCTATGGACTTTGCAACATCAATTAATCCAGGTTGGCACTCAACAATTTTTCCTCCTTATTTCGTAGCAGGAGCAATCTTTTCAGGATTTGCTATGGTACAGACCTTATTAGGAATCATGCGTAAAGTGACTAATCTAGAAGCTTATATTACTCGTCTACATGTAGAGTATATGAACATTGTTATTATTTTAACGGGTGGTATTGTAGCCGTAGCATATGCTACTGAATTTTTTATCGCTTGGTATACAGGATCTCAATATGAAGATTACACCTATTTATCTATAGGTTCTGCTACCGGACCCTATGCATGGGCATTCTGGTCGCTAATTATATTCAATATTTTGACACCACAATTACTTTGGATAAAAAAAATAAGAAGAAGTTTTATATGGTCTTTTTTAATATCTATAGCAATTAATATAGGAATGTGGTTTGAGCGTTTTGATATTATTGCCATTGTATTGAGTAAAGGACATTTACCATCAACATGGTGGCGCTTTGAGCCCACATTTGTTGATGTAGGAATATTTATAGGAACCATTGGATTCTTTTTCGTTTTATTTTTATTGTATGCAAGAACATTCCCTGTAATTGCACAAGCAGAGGTAAAAA